>Ga0210401_10000061_pt1 | contig 122712 bp, 204 predicted proteins | sample IncBWH32MmetaG_FD_150866 | JGI IMG/M metagenome (GOLD analysis project Ga0210401, IMG submission 150866) | Forest soil microbial communities from Barre Woods Harvard Forest LTER site, Petersham, Massachusetts, United States - Inc-BW-H-32-M | ecosystem: Environmental > Terrestrial > Soil >...
GCTGATCGGGGTGAGCTGATGCCTTACCTCGCAGCGAATGTCAGCGTCATGGACTTCGGCGCCGACCCGACGGGCGTGGCCGACTCCACTTCCGCGTTCAACCAGGCGCTCGCCTACGTTGCAGGACTCGGCGGCGGCGTGGTGTCCGCACCGGAGGGCACATTCAAGATCACCCCGTCGGGGTCCCCGGCGGTGGGCGTCTCGTTCATGGGCACCGGGTCCGCCGGGTACCAGAATGTCAGGCTGGTCGGCGCGGGCATGGAGGCGACAGTCTTAAAGAAGGCCGCCGCCGGCACGCTGCTCCAGTTCTCCGGACCGTCGAGCAGCCCGAACACCGGGTCCACGCACACCCGGTTCTGCTCGGTGGAGTCCATCGGATTCGACGGCGGCACCACGTTCGCCGGCGACGTCTTCCAGTGCTACTACGCAGACAACCTGCTGTTCCGTGACATCAACATCAACAACAACGCGGACATCATCCTCGACAGCGCCGAGTTCTGGGACAGCAGGTTCTACAACGTCGTGTTCGGCGGTTCCGGCAGCACGACGGCGAACACGGACGCCCCGAACGTGTACCTGCGCTGCTCGGCCGCGAGCTCCGGGTTCGGCAACTCGACCGGCACGACGAACATGCTGGTGTTCCAGGGCTGCCGCTGGGAGGCGTTCCTGTCCGGCGCCCTGAAGATCGCGCAGGGCCCCGGGTCCAGCTCCGGCGTCAACTCGGTGTTCCTGACCGACAACAAGATGGAGACATCACAGGTCAACGGAAGCGGCACCGGCAACCAGGCCAGCCACATCTCGGTCGACGCGAACGCCCGCGCCGTGTTCGTGCGCGGCCTGTACGCCTACTCCGGCGCCTTCTACACCGGGTACTCGACCGCGCAGGACGTGATCTCCTGGTCGGCGCAGGACTCCGCCCTGACCGACGTGCTGATCTCCGACGGCGGCTCGGCGACGATCGCCAACGGCGTGACGGTCAACTCGACGGTGGCGAGCCAGAACGCCGTGGTGCGCAACGTCTACGGCACCTACACCACGAACCCGACCGGCAAGCACGTCAACATCGGCACCTCGACCGGCTCCTTCGTCGTCGATAACTGCCACTCGTCCGCCACCGACCCGAGCATCCTGAACCAGATGACCGAGTGGATCACGGCGTCGTCGGGCACGAACACGTTCGGTTCGTCGGTCGCCGGGGACTCGGTCCACCGGTTCGTCGCCAACGCCAACGGCGGGTTCTCCTGGGGCGGCGGCGCGCTCGCCGCGGACGTCGTCATGGTGCGCGCCTTGGCGGGCGTCCTGGGCTTGACCACGGGCAGCCTGCTGATCGGAGCGAGCGACCTGGGCGACGGCGGCGCCGGGGTGCTGAAGCTCGCGAACGCGGCCACGCTGCCGACGGCGAACCCGACCGGCGGCGCCGTCGTATACGCGCGCAACGGCGGCCTGTGGGACCGCGACCCGAACGGCGTGATCTCCGCGATGGTCTCGCCGTCGGAGTTCTCCACGTCCCCCACCGGCTGTCTCGGCGAGACGTTCCCGCGCTGCCTCGGGTCGAACGCGACGGCAACGCAGGCCATCGGCGCGACCACGGGCACCGTGTACATGATGGGGATCTGGCTGCCCGCCGGCCTCACGATCACGAACATGAACTGGATCACGGGTTCGACGGCGGCGGTGACGCCGGCGCACTGGTGGCTGGGGATCGCGAACTCGGCCGGGCTGCAGCAGGCGGCCACCGCCGACCAGTTGACTGCCGCGATCGCCGCTAACAGTTTGATCACCAAGGCTCTGACGGCGACGTACACGACGACAGCCACCGGGCTCTACTACCTGCTGCTGTCGGTGACGGCCGCCACGAACCCGACCGCGACCGGCCTGCCGGTGCCGATCTCCCAGATGAACCTGGCGACGCCGGTGCTCGCGGGAGTGTCGGCCGCTACGCAGTCGGCGCCGGGCACGAACGGCACCACGAGTTATACGGCCCCTGCGTCCGCCGGCGGCATCCCCTATGTGTACCTGACCTGATGCCTACCCCGGCGTGGATCGGCGCGTCCCCCAATTCGCCGCAGTTGGCCGCGCAGGTCAACGAGTTCCTCGGCACGCACGCGGTCACCTATCTGTACACGGGCGTGCAGCAGGGCGGTCACACGACGCTGGGTTCGGGCGGCGTGAACAGCGACGGCTTGTATATCGCGCAGTCGTTCACTGCCGCGTCGAGCTTCATGCTCGGCCACGTCGTGCTGTACTTCGCCGTAGCGACCGGTACGCCGACCGCGCCGACGACGATCTCGATCCAGACGTCCTCCGGCGGCGCGCCCTCGGGCGCCGCGCTAGTGTCCACGACGATTCCCGCGCAGTACCTGAGCGGTTTGGTGTCGATCCCGGTGCCGTGCTCGCTGGCCAGCGGCACCGGGTACTGGATCGTGCTGGCCGCGGTGGGGGACGCTTCGGACTATGTGACATGGCTCGAATCCAACCAGGTAAGCGGTGCCTCGACCTCGACGACGGGCACGTCGTGGACGGCGCAGGGCTACGGCCTGGCCTACTCATACTTCGATCAGTCCGCCGTCCCGCCGCTCGTGCACACCTGGGAGGACTCGGGTGCGCGCTGGACGTCGTGGGCGCAGAACGCGAACAATCAGCCGACGTCGCTACAGGAGTACACGGTCGCGCAGGCCGCAGGGGACTACGTGTACTCGACGCGGGCCATGACGTACAGCAGCGGCAGCCTCGTCGCGGTCGCCTAGACGGCCCAGACGCCGAGGAAGAAGAGCACGGCGACGACCACGGCGAGCGGCGCGCACACCCACACGTACAACTGCCCCAACCACGGGCGACGCTCAGCTGCTCGCGCAACCAGGACGTACAGCGGCCACATGAGCAGCAGGGTTCGGGGCACGGCCTGATAGTAGGTCGTCGTCGCTAGCGACACGACCGCGAGCGCGCAGTACAACGCCTCGGGCCACGCCCGGCGCCACGTCAGAACAATAGTGAGCGCGAGCGCGACGGCCATGCAGGCGATCTCGAGTTGGAACATGGCGGCCCGCTCGGGCGTGAGCCCGTGTCCGAACGCCCGGTCCCACGTGTTGCGCAGCGACATCCACGGGCCGACGAATCGCAGCCCCCAACCGTTGCGGTTCGCGGTCAGCCATGCGGTCCACGAGCCGGACCCGGCCCACAGGTAAATCTCGAAGCCGGCCGGGCCGAGCGCGGCCAGGGACGTGACGGCGGTCGCGCGCAGCCGCTGCCCGCGCGGGCTCATCACTGCGGCAAGCATGAGCGCCGCGATCAGGAACACCCCGTTCACGCGCACGAGTCCCGCGCAGGCGGCGAGCAGCGACGCCAGCGGCCAGTCCCGTCGCTTCGCCGCCATCCAGGCGGGCAGTGCGAACGCGAGGAACAGCGCCTCGGAATAGCCGACGATCAGGTACATGGCTGCGGGCGCGGTCAGCAGGCACAGGGCCGCGCGCTCGCCGCCGAGCCGCCCGATGCACACGAGCGCGACGCCGCCAGCGACGAGCGAGATGAGCAGACCGGCGACGACCCAGTTACGGACGATCAGGTGTACGGCGGCGAGCACGAGCGGAAAGCCCGGCAGGAACGCGGCGCCGTCGGACCCGGGGCCGCGGCCGCTGAAGTATCCGTGCGCGGCGATGGCCTGATACCACGTGTAATCCCACTGCCCGTAGATGCCGAGCAGCGGCCGGTAGAGTCCGCGCGACCCGCCGATCCAAGCACTCATCCAGGCGATGACGGCGAGCCCGGCGTGTGCCCCGGCCCACAGTCCGAGGATGCGCCGGTCGGTCGGGGTGAGCCGTGCGACTGCCGTGCGGGCGCTACGGTACAGGCGCCGGGCAGCGTGCGGGCGCACGAGTGCCGTCTCGGCGGTCTCGCGTTGCAGCATGAAGATCAGCCCCCTGAGTCTTTCGCGTCCTTCGAACGGTACCGCCCGCCACCGACATTGCCAGGGGGATGCCCGTGCCGACGACCTCGACCCCCGCATGGAACGCCCCGCAGGCCGGACTGGTCGGGGACGCCGCGGCAATCGCGGGAAGCGCCCAGATCAATCAGATGCTCGGCACGCACACGTCGAGCGAGATCTATCAAGGCAATGCCGTGCTGACCCCGGCCGACTACGGCGTAGGCGCAGCCACCGGCCCGTGGGCTGCGGCGCTAACCTCCGAGGACGTTGACCAGCCGTTCACGATGTCGGGCACGACGATCGGGCGCGTACAGATCCCGATCATGCCCGTGGGAAACGGTGCAGACCTGCTCGTCTCGCTGTGCGCGGACAGCGCCGGCACGCCCGGAACGATGATTGCGCAGACGAGGATCCCGGCGAACTGGATCAACCAGCTCTCCCCAGTCGCCGGCACTTCGACCGGCATCGCCAACTCGCCGACGCCGAACCTCACCGGCAACCCGCTTGCAGTCGCGCAGTACCGGCTCGCGGCCACATCCCTTCTCAAGCAGCTTCCTTATCCGGTGCCCGCAGTCACCGGCATCGCGGCCGCTTCCTCGACCGCCTGGTACGACCCGTACGTCATCCAGGTCGGGGGCGTGAACGGCGGCGTCGCCCTGACCAACGTGTTCACGATCCCCTACGGCCCCGACGGGACACTCGGCAAATCGATCCCGCAGACCCTGTTTCCCGAGCCCAATGACGGCTCCTCGTCCACGATCGTGGCGGTCGACTCGCAGAACGGCAATCCGGTCGTGGTCAACTGCGGCGGCGGTACGTCGTTCGGCGGCGCGCCGGTCGCGAACGTGTACACCTCAAACCTGAACACGGCCACCGGGGCGCTGTCCGCCTGGTCGGCGCAGACCGCACTGCCCTACGCCGTGCAGAACCACACCATGGCCACGTACAACGGGTACGTGTACGTCATCGGCGGCCGGCTGAACAGTTCGACTGGGTACACGAACGTCACCTACGCGCAGGTAGTGAACGGCCAGATCACCGCATGGACCGCGGCGACGCCGCTGCCGCAGGCCAGGGCGGAGACCCTCACCGCCGTCTCCAACGGATTCCTCGTGGTCTCGGTCGGCGAGGATGCTGGGATCACGACAACCTACGAGACCACCTGGTACGCGAAGATCAACCCCAACGGCTCGCTTGGCCCGTGGCTCGCCGGCCCGTCCCTGCCGTTCGGCGATGTCAACCTGAACACCAACGCGTTCGGCAACAGTCAGGGGATCTACGCCGGTGGCGCCAACAACTTCTCGTTCCTCGGGATGGGGCCGAACGGCCCGAGCCCCCAGTGGATATTCTCGTCCGGCACGCTCGGCAAATACCCCGGATACCACGACAACGGCAATGGTGCCGTCAGCGTCGGAGCCTTGTATAACGCCAGCAACCTTGTCTTCAACATCTACGAGTACTGCTATCTCAGCGTGCCGCTGCCCGCCTCCGGTTTGACGAGCGGGGCGACGTACCACGTCCTCATGCAGCAGCAGGGCGGCGACCTCAACGACTACCTGACCCTGATGGTCAACTTCACGCTCCCGAAGAGCGGGCTGACCAGCCCGCGCAACGGGTACACGTGGACCGCGATGCCGAACTTCGGGTCGTCTGACCTGCAGGGAATTCCCTTGAGCGTGTTCGACAACACGGTTCCGTACCAGGGCGCGATGCCGTGGCATTCCTGGGAGGACGGCGGCGCGCACGTCACGACGGTCGTGTGCGCGACGACCCCGGACCAGCGGCTACTCGGCCTGTGCGAGGCGACACGCACCCTGCTGCAGCGCAACCAGAACTCTGGATTCGAAACCGGCATCCCGCCGTGGACCGTACAGAACGCCGCAGTAGCCCAGTCCACGGCGCACGTGAAGGAAGGCGTCTATGCGGCGCAGATCACCCCGAACGGCGCCTCCGCGCAATGCTCGATCACCTCCGAGCAGACGCTGCCGTGCCAGCCCGGGCAGGCGATCACCGTGGCCGGGCAGTTCTGGTTCACCGCGGCCGTCACGAGCGCGAACTTCAGCCTCTCCGTCTCCTGGTATACGCAGGCCGGGGCGCCGATCTCCACCTCGAACGTGTTCACGACGATGCCCACGGCGACGTACACGCCCGTGGTGAACACGTTCACCGCGCCGGCTGGCGCCTACCAGTACGCGCTCGTCCCGACCCTGCAAGGCACCCCTGCCGCCTCCCAGGTCTGGTATGCCGACCAGGTCTACTCCACCGACCTGGTCACCCCGCAGCAGTCCACGGTCACCGAAGTGACCTATCCCGGCACTTGGCCAGGAAGCACATGGCCGCCGCTCGCGTTCGTCGAACTCGCCTAACCCACCCCGGCACCCAGCCGCGCGCGGCATCCCATGTGGACGGAGGCGCTAGTAGTGGACTCGCTCGCCCTGTACGCCCTCGCGCAGACAGCGCAACTCGCAGTACCGGTCACCGCCACCCCCGTCTCCACGTCTGCGGCGGGCACCGTCACCTCCGGCACTACCGAGACGCTCGACGCGGTCCTCGGCACCTACCAGTGCTCCCTGATCGCCGGGCGCCGCTACGTCGCGGTCGTCAACGGCCTGATCGGCAACGGCAGCGTCGCCGGAGACGTGTTCGCCGTTAATATCCGCAACTCCGGATCATCGTCGGCGCCGACCTCCTCGAGCACGCTGCTTTGCCAGCAGCAGTGGGTGTGCACGGTCGCGGGCACTTCAGGCCGTTCAGCCATCCCCATCAGCCAGTCGTTCATCGCGCCGTCGACCGGCCTCAACACGTTCGGGGTGTTCGCGGTCCGCCAGTCCGGAACCGGCGTATACACCCCGGACGGCACCCCGCGCGAACTGTACGTCCAGTACCTCGGCACGGTCTGACCGGCCGTACTACCCATGGAGACCAGTCGCAAGAAAGGACGTCGTCTGTGAATGAAGACGGCACTTCTGTCGCCGCCCATGAGGCCGCACAGACCCATCACTACGTGATGCATTTCCCGGAACACCCCCCGCGGAAGTCCGATCCGCACTACCGCGACTTCGAGGCGTTCCGCCGTCGCACGCATGCGACAGCACGTTGCCAGTTCGTGGTGGATACCGGCGACGACTCTGAGTGTCGCGGCGTCCTGGAACTACACCACACGCACATCGAGTTCTCGCTGCAGAATGGCGTCGACTTGGCGCGGCTTGAGCACCTCTACCCGGGCGTGTCCGACCCAGCGCAAGTCGGCGCATGGATCGAGACGGCGGATAATCTCACCTGGTATTGCGCATGGCACCACCGCGGCCACGGCGGAATCCACACGGCTGCGGCGGCCGACTTCGAGGCCAGCAAGTGGGTGCGGGGGCTGATCGAGCCGTGACCCTCTACGAGCACATCGCGCATCCTCATGTGGAAGCGCGGAAGCAGAGCGGCCCCGTCAGGACGGAAGACCATCGCGCCAGTTCAAGTGCCATTGCAGCACGGGTCAATGCCAAGCTTGGGCTGGCGATCACCCTGTCGGTTGGGACGATGTGGGCGGCCTACGTTTTCACGGCCGTCGCGCTCGTGAGCCTTCCGTCGGCGATCTCGTCTCATAACTCCACGATTCTCATCGCGTGGATTAGCAGCAATTTTCTGCAACTCGTTTTGCTGCCTATCGTGATCGTCGGTCAGAACATTCAGGCCAAGGCTGCCGATGCGCGCGCCGACTCCACGTACCGGGACGCTGAGGCGATCATTGAGTCGGCACGGCAGATAGCCGAGCATCTCAGTGCACAGGATGAGCACCTCGGCGTACAGGATCAGCACTTGCTTGCGCAGGACGATCGACTTGACGCGCTCGCAGATCGGTCTGCGGCGCTCGCCGACCAGCTCGCCGCTCTCGCCGTGCGCCTGTCGCCGCCGCCCGCCTGATGCTCAACTCGATCCTCGCGAACCTGATCGCGGACGTGCTTTGGCTGCCGGCCGGCTGGCTGATCCTGCGCTTCGCCAGGCGGCTGCTGCGCGAGTGGCGCGAGGAGTTCGCTGCGGCCACGGCCAGCCAGACGACCGAGCTGAAGGAGCACATCTCCCAGCAGGCGGGCAACGCGAGCATTTGATCCACGCCCCGACCACGACCACGATCGGGAGCGCGCCGTGGCCGATGAGATGACGGAAGCCGAGATCCGCCGCACCCTAGCGCGGATCGAACAGGCACAGAAAGACTCAAACAAAGCCAGCGACGACCGGCTCGCCAGGCTCGCTCAGGAAACCGTACCCGCCGCGCTGTGGGCGTCCGAACATAAGGCGCTCGCCGACGACGTGAGGCACCTTGAGACCGACCTCCGGGACGAGGTTGCCCGGATCGAGCGTACTTCGCAAGAGCGCATGAAGACGCTGCGCACGGAGATCGGCGTCATACGCGCAGCACAGACCGCCCATGAGGCGGCGCACCGCGACTCGAACGCCTGGTCGCGCTCGAAAACACTGACGTTGATCGGGATCGTGGTGGCCGCAGCGGCGACGCTCGTGGGCGCGTACATCGCCGCGTTCGCCGCCGCTGGAGGAGTTCGCTGATGACGGTCGCCGAGCGCAGGCGCAAGACACTGATCGGTGCGGGTATCACGGTGTTCGCGGTGGCGCTACTCGGCCTCGTCGTGTTCCTGATCCTCGTGCTGTCTCATGCGTCGTCGCAGATCGCGGTGCTGAACAGCGGCCGGGCGACGGATGACGCGCAGATCAGCGGGCTCGCCGGGGCAGTCAACTCGGCGCGGGCGCAGATCAAATCCTTGGGTGCGACACCGGTCGTGCCCCCCGCGACCGAGATCATGAAGACGGTGCAGGTGCCAGGCCCGACCGGGCCCGCCGGCGCGCCGGGTGCGACCGGCCCGGGCCCCGCAGACTCCCAGGTCGCCAGCGCCGTATCCGCATACCTCGCGGCGCATCCGGTGCCGGGCGTCTCCAGCCAGCAGGTCGCGACCGCAGTGGACGCCTACTTCGCCGCGACCCCGGCGCCGTCCGGCCCGCAAGGCCCGGGGCCGTCGCAGCAGCAGATCGCCGACGCTGTCGCCTCGTACATGGCCGCGAACCCCGCGCCGTCAGGGCCGGCCGGCCCGGCGGGCAGTCCGGGAGCCGGCGCCACTGGGCCGCAAGGCCCCGCCGGCAGCCCGGGACAGAACGGCGCCCCGGGGAGCCCGCCTGCGGGCTGGTCCTGGACGGACCCCTCCGGCAACACGTACACGTGCGCCGATGACGGCCAGACGCCCGCCCCGCACTACACGTGCAGCCTCGCGACGGGCACCGCGACAGCTTCATCGACCGCGACAGCGTCCGCATCGCCGAGCGGCACGAGCCCCACGGGCGGCAGCGTCGGCGCGGCGCTCATCACCACGCCCACCCCGGCGGCGAAGACGGCGACGGCCACGGCGCCCGGTGCGACACCGCCCGCATCCACACCCGCCGCACCCGCGCCGGGCAAGACGGGTTCGACGACCCGCGGGCTGCTGCTCCTCGGCTTGCCGCTCTTGCGCCGCGACGACCTATTCGGAGGCTAACTGTGAGCGACCTGACCGGCTTCGACTCCGCCTACCCGCCATCGAACCCACCGCACGACCAGGTGGTGTTCGGCTACCTCGGCGGCGACACCCCGCACGTGTGGACCCCCGCCGAATGGGCCGCGCAGAAAGCCCGCTACCGGGTCGGCATCTGGACCCGCTCCAACCCCGTCGGCGCCGCGCAAGGCAAGAGCGAAGGCGAAGCCGCAGTCGCCGCATGGCGCGCACTCGGAGCCCCCGCCGGAACCCTGCTCGTCCTCGACTACGAAACCGCGATCAACAGCGCCTACCTGGCCGCATTCGACACCGCGGCCGTCGCAGGCGGCTGCAAGGTCGCCGTGTACGGCTCCACCTCGACCGTGTACCGGAACCCGAAGCCGTCCGGCGGCTACTTCCCGGCCGACATCACCAACACCCCACACCTCGTCCCCGGCACGCTCATCACCCAGTACGAGTTCGAATCCGGCTGGGACGACGACGAGGTCGCCGCAGGCGCGACAAGCATGCTCTGGGACACCCAACCCGCCCAAGGAGGCAGCACCATGACCGTCAACTGGAACGACACCATCGAAGGCATCGGCGGACGACCCAAGGGCAACCAGGTCAACTACATGCTCACCGACCTGTCGCGCTTCAGGGACGCACTGTTCGGCGACAAGACCGTTCAGATACCCGCCGGATCCCCGCTCGCCCAGCTGCTGACGTTCCTCGAAGGCGCCACCAGCGAACTTGCCGAGGTCCAGCAGATCGTCGGCAGCGTCGAGAAGCTCAGCGCCCCGACCGTTGATGCCGCAGCGCTCGCGGCCGCGCTCGCCGGGAACGCCTCGTTCGTCGATGCGATCGCCGCGGCCGTCGTCGCGAAGATCGGCGCCGACCTCAAGGGCTGACGTCCCGCTGCCCATGTAGCCTCACGGCATCGCGCCTGCTTTCTCTCGGTCTCAGGATCGAGAGAAAGCAGGCGGCTTTTCGTCGTTTCCACAACGATGCGCCCCGATCTCCATGCCGCAGCCGTACAAGGTCAGTACGCTGCACCTACCTACCAACCACCACCTGACCGGGGCGAACTGATGGCCTACCCGCAGAAATTCGGCAAAGTCTGGTACGTCTACGTCAACCTCCCCGGACGCACGACCCCGAAGTGCATCTCCCGAGACCCGGAGACGGGCACCCAGTGGACGACGAAAACCGCCGCACGCGAGTGGGGCCGGGAGTACGAGGCGAAGGCGAAGAAACCACAGTGGGTCGATCCGGAGCGCGGCCTGACCACCTGGGACCAACTGTGGGAGAAGTGGAACCCGCACGGCGAGGGCGACCTCGTCACGTCCGTCGATGACCGCACCGCCGATGACTACACCGACCTGTACGAGTGCCACATCAGCCCGCGCTACGGCGGAAAGCCGATCGGGGAGACGCTGTCCACGGAGGTCGACGGCTGGCTGGCCAAAATGCGCGCCGGCACAGTGGAGACCGGACGCAAGGACCGGCGGCGTACCTACAAGTACTCGCCGCGCACCACGAACGCGATCCGGACGCTGATGAACACGATGCTCACGGACGCTGTGGAAGCCCAACTGCTCAAGACCAACCCGCTCTACACCCAGCGCAACCGGGGCACGCGCGGCAAGCGCGTGGACCGCGTGCAGCCGGAGGTGCGGCCCAAGCTCGGCGTGACCCCGGAGCAGGCGCTGGCCGCGGCCGTGAACATCCACCACGTCGTCGGGCCGGGCACGGTCGCCGGGATGGGCGCGTTCCTGCGCGTTCTGACGGCGGGCTGGTCCGGGGCGAGGCCGGGGGAGACCGCAGCGCTCGACGCGGGCGACTGCCGGGTCGCGACGACACTGCCGACACTGTGCGTCGATGACGAGGCGGGCAACCTGGAAGAGCGCACCGGGCAGGTGCCGCGGCTGAAGAACCCCAAGTCCGGCAAGGGCCGGGACCTGGTCATCCCGCAGGGCCTCGCGGCGCTGCTGCTCGCCTGGATCGAATACCTAGACGGGCAGCCGAAGTATCCGGACGGCATCATGTTCCCGGACCATGAGGGCGAGCGGTGGAAGCGGCGGTATTGGAGCCGCCGGTGGAACAAGGCGGCTGAGGGCGGGATGCTGGCGCTGCGCGGCTCGAACCAGTGGGTGGTCGCTGGCGAGTACGTGCTCGAACGGGCGCAGCCGGGGCTCGAGTTCAAGGGGCTGCGGCGCGGCTGGAACGTGTGGGCCACGGAGCGGCAGATCCCGGAGATCGCGCGCGTGCACCAGCTCGGGCATGCGATGAACGACGAGATGCAGGCGACCTACTCGCAGATGTCCGCCGTCCTCGAGGCGCAGATGCGTTCGGCGTTCCAGGACGCGTGGACGGAGGCGTTCCGCGGCTATGCGGGGATTGCGGCGCTTGGGATCGTCGCGCAGTTCTCTCGGGGCGCCGCGGGCGACACGGTCCGGGGGGTGCTTCCGATGCAGCTCCGGGCGCTGCCGGGGTCATGGCCGTTCATAGGGATTTCATAGGTCAGCGATTCGAAGACCAGGGAACACCGGGGTCGACGGTGGAAAACCGTGGAAGACTATGAAGCTGCCACCGTGCGGTTTCCCGGAAAGCCGCAGGTCATGGCCTATGCTATGGCCTGACTGGGGGTCAGGGGGTCGTCGGTTCAAGTCCGTCCAGCCCGACGGCGAATGGCGAGAGATCGCCGGTCGTAGCTGCAGGTCAGAGGGTCGGGGCGCCCCACCGGTTAAATCCGGTGGGGCGCCCTGTTTTTCGCCCGGTCCGCCGTTCATAGGATTCTCCTAGATCAGATCCAACAGGCGCGACTACTCGGGCTCGGAACCTGTGGGCGGGAGATCGGTCACCAGGCGCAGCGGGACGTACCGGCTCTGCCCGCTGCGGCGCATTTGGCGCGCGTCGAGTTCGGTGAGGAACGCGTCCGAGAGCCTGGCGATCTGCGCGGTGTCGGAGCCGAGGAGTTCGTCGATCTGCTCGTCCTGCGCGGCCATGGTCTTATGGGCGGCGCGTATCCCGGCGGTGAATGCGGCCCGGACGTCGCGTTCGTACACGGCGCGTTCCTCCTGCCGGGCGGCGGCGACTGCGGCGCGCTGGCGGGTGAGGCTGTCGGCGGCGTTGGCCATGTGGATGGCGAGCGCTTCGGGGATGATGAGACCGAACGCTGCTGTAATGGGGGCGGCCTGCAACTGTCCGGCGCCGATCAGGGCGGTGAGCATGATTGCGACAGCGGCGAGGGCGATGGCTGCCGTGAGGCATCTGCCGGGTGTCAGGGTGCAGCCGAACAGGCGCGCGGCGAGGATCGGGACGCCGAGGCAGCCGGTTCCGATGAGCCAGCATTCGATGAGGGTGAAACTCATGATGCTGAGGGGGGCGCCGTGGGTGTAGAGGACGAGGGTCGCGACCGCGGCTATCCATAGGGCGATTCCGAACATCCCGGCGTGGCGCGGCTCGATACTGAGATACCAGGCCGCGACGCCGCGCTGGTCCGCTCGGTCGGCGCCCTCATCGGTGACAGTCATCGAACATACTCCCCAAGGCGTGCGCGGGTAGCCCGCGCACGCCCCGAAATGCCCACCGCGCGCCGGGCGCTGTACCCCGAAGAGTAGCGCCAGACCAGGGAAAAGGAGACAGGTTCACTCCAATGAGGGAGCGCGTGATTACGATGCGCTCTGTGCGCCGTTCGTTCTGCCGTTACCCGTGCGCCGCCGTGTCGTCGTTTCGCGGTCGCGCTGGGCCCACTCGCGGATCTCGCGGAGCAGGCCCTGCTCGAACGCTGCGACCTCCTCAGGGGTCATACCCTCGGTGAGTTCGCGCGCTTCGACGATGGCTTGTTCGAGGGCGTCGTGGGTGAAGCCTCCGGGTCCGGTGACGGATTCGATGTAGTCGGCGTCCTTGTCGTGTCCGGCTGCTCGCAGGAGCGCGGGTGCGGGGATGTCTTCTGCGGCGGCGATGTAGGCGACGGTCTCGGGGTCTGGGTGGGTGTCGAGGGTGTCGGCGAGGGTGTGGTGTCCTGCCGCGCGCAGGGCCTCGAGTGGGTCGCGGCCGAGGATGCGGGCGATGACGACGGCGTTGGTGGGGTCTGCGGCGTTGTCTCCGGCGAGCCATTTGCTGACGGCGGTTTTTTCGAAGCGGGCGCCGGCGCGGTTGCCGAGTTCGACGAGCATCTTGATTTCCATGCCGCGCTCGGTGAGGGCGGAGCGTAGCCAGTTGCCCCAGTGTTGGGCGGTGCGGGCGAGTTCTGCCCGCCGTTGTTCGCGTGGTGGTCGGGACATGGTTCCTTCTTGGTGTGTCAGTGCGTGGGGGTGGTCGAGCCAAGAGGGTTGAATTTCTTCAACTCATCATAGGGGATGGCCAGGCCGGACGTATGCACGTACCGCACTTGGAGTGAAGCAGGCAGCCAGGGCGCCCGCCAGGGGCGCATGCCGCATCTACCCGTGCGCCCCCGCCAGCCATGCGCCCGTTTCCCGTACGGTCGCGTCCGTAGCGCAATCGTGACCTGGGCGAGTTGAATCGAGTCAACTCAACGGATAGTGTGTGTTGTGTTGAATCAACTCAACCCCGAGCGTAAGGGAAACCCTCCCGTGAGCAGCCGAAAGCAGGGCACGACCGACGCGCATCGCGGCGGCCGACGCCCCCGCGTCCCCGACTGGGAGCCCACCCGACCGCCCCTGACCCGCGTCACCTACATCCCCCGGGACGGTTGGCTCGAGATCCTCGCCGGCGAGAACCCGGCACTGCTCCGCGGCGACAAGCCCATGGCCACCGTCATCAGCCAGGCCGCCGGACTCGACCGCACCACCCTCACCAGGATCATCAACGGCCAGGGCACGCTCACCCCGCAGATCGTGGACGCGCTCACCCGCTTCCTCGAGGTCTACCGCGGCTACAGCGAAGCCGAGGCGCGCGAGGCCCTGTTCGAGCGCGTCACGACCGAGGTGGTCTCGGCATGAGCCCGGAAGAGATCGAGACCATCGCACTCATCGTGCGGGAAGTCGTCCAGGCCTCGAAGAGCGACCTGCCGACGGACCTCAGGCTCTACACCGCCGCGGAAGCTAGCGAGATGACCGGGCTGCCCGAGTCCTGGTTCGAGGCGAAGTCGTCCTCCGGCCACATCCCCTCGCGCAAGCCGGGCGAGAAGTACCGCCGCTACTCGCGCGCCGACATCGAAGCGGTCATCGAGTGCTGCGAGGTCAAGCCCACGTCGGGCCCGTACCTCAAGGCGTTCCGCGAGCGGGAGAAGCGCCTGGCGCAGGCGGCCTGAGGCGAAAAAGAACGCCGCCCGCCCCGGAGGCACCCGGGAACTGGGCGGCAGATCGACCACTAGATCCAACTGAAACGAGAAAGGTGGTCGCGGTGTTAACCGTAACCGCAGATCCGAGCACCGGCAAGTCAGGGTCCGTCCGTACCCGCGCCGACCTGGCGGCGATCCTGCCGCCGGACGTGGTCGCTCGCCTGGACCGTAGCGTCTGGCACGACCTGTCGTTCGTCGCGCCGCTGCGCATCCTGGCCGTGATCGACGATCCGCGCTGGCATGTCGCGGTCAGCCCGATCAGTATCGACTGGGCGTCGATCTACTCCTGGTCGCGTGCCCGGGGCGAATTGCACACGGTGCGGCTGGCGCTGGAGATCGCGGCGTCGATGTACGGCGACTCGGGCGCCCGGCCGGATATGTACTGCCTACTCCGCAGGCTGGACGCCGAGCACGGTGCCGCAGTGCTGGACGCACTGCGGCTCGCCGCCGAGGGACTGTCCTCGTGAGTGAGAACAGCGCGGAGCAGAAGCCCGTACCCAAGGGCGCCGTCGCAATCCCGGTCGGCAACTACGTCGCTCTCGTGGACGCCACAGACGGCGAACTCGTTCGTGCTTACCGATGGCGCCCCAAGGACGGCGGCAATATCCATGGCGAAAAGATCTACGCGGTCGCGCACGTAGGTGGCCGTTGCATTTGGATGCATCGCCTCATCGCTGGCACCCCGGCCGGGCTTGAGACCGACCACGCTAACGGTGACAGCCTCGACAATCGACGAGGCAATCTGCGCCCTGCGACGCGATCTCAGAACCTGGCGAATCGGTCGAAGCCGCGCAGGTCAACACCGTCGTCGTCGTCGTTCAAGGGCGTCTACTGGGACCGCCCATGCCGGAAGTGGCGAACCGTAATCAGGATCGAGGGTCGTTCGAAGCACCTCGGCCGCTACGACTCCGAGATTGACGCCGCCCGCGCCTACGACGTTGCCGCCCTGGCCGCATGGGGCGAGTTCGCTAAGCCCAATTTCCCGAATGAGGTGTCCCCGTGACCGCCGTCGATGAGCGCGCCGCCCCCGTGGTCCCGCTGCACCGCACCCCACGCCGCACGTCCCGCCCCGCTCCGATCTCGACGGATCTGCATGTCCGCCTCGTCGCCGAGGTGAACCGCCTGTTGGATGCGACGGACACGACGGAGAAGACGTCGGCATACGACGCGCTGGCGTATTTCGCTGGCGCTCTGATCGGCGCGATGCCTCCGGGTGGTAGGCCGCTGTCGAAGCACGCCCTGGTCGACCTGGTGGAGCGTACGGCGAACCGTCTGGGCTGCCCGCCTGCCGTGGCGCCCGTTGCGCGTCGCAGGTCCGGTGGTCGCTCATGACCGAGCAGCGCGGAAGTTTCGTCGAGTGGCTCGCAACGAAGCAGGCCGAGCCGAAGGTCATCACTGTCCAGCGGTTCGCGTGCCAGTTCTGCCACCGCGGCCATTCCACCCGGAAGGCCGCCGAGCAGCACATCGCCCGCTGCTGGAAGAACCCGGCGTTGCGGGGCTGCAAGTCGTGCATCCACTTCGAGGCCGAGCGCGCTGAGCCCGAGGTCGGTCTCCCCGGCAGCGAACTCTGCATGGCCGACGCGATCGATCTGTCGGCCGGGCTGCGTTCCGGCTGCCCGCTATGGGAGGCGGCCTCATGACCCCCATCACCGCCGAACGCCGCCCTGGTGGCGATCTCCTCGTCACGGGCCTGCTGTCTCACTCGGACGTGCTGGACGCTCTCGCCTCGCTGCTGGTTGACCCGGAAGTCCTTGAGGCCGCAGCGAACGTCGAGAAGTGGGACCGGGCGCGCATGGATGTGCCGCCGGGTTCGCTCGAGGACGGCTTGTACGTGTCGGCGCGCTCGGATCTGGCCGCGCTGCTCGCCTCGGTGCAGGTGCGCCTGACGCGGCGTGACCTGGAGCCGCTGCTCGACGCCATCGACGCACAGAAGCTGGTGGACGCATGACCATCCTGGAAGAACGCCCTATCACCGTCACGGCTGCCGCGCCGCTGGTGCGCGTGAAGTCGCGCGGCTACTACAAGGACTCGGTGACCGGCGACCGGTACACGTCGGTGACGACGATCATCAACCGGACGGTCGCGAAGCCGGCACTGGTGCCGTGGTCCGCGAACACGGTCGCGAAGTGCGCCATGGACAACCTGCCGTACCTGGCGCGGTCATCCCGCACGGACGCGGACCGGATCGACGCCTACGACTGGCTGCGTGGCGCGGCCGACCGGAAGAAGGAGGAGCGCGGTGACATCGGCACGGCGGTGCACGCGCTGATCGAGAACCGGATCCTCGGCACTCCGGTGCCGCCGGAGGTCAGTCAGAACGAAGAACTCCTTCCGTACGTGGAGCACTTCGAGGCGTTCGTGCGCGAGTGGCGGGTGACGTTCACCGCCTCCGAGATGATCGTCGGGAATCTGACGCACCGGTACGCGGGGACGCTCGACTTCCTCATGTCGAGCCCGCTGATCGCGAAGAAGCTCGACACGGACCCGGCCATCGAGATTTCCGGCGACCTGAAGACCGGTGGGGAACTCGACACCAAGCGGGGCGTGTACCCCGAGGCCTCGCTTCAGATGGCCGCTTATTCGCATGCCGAGTTCGCGCAGTTGCGTGACGGCTCGCGTGTGCCGATGCCGCCGGTCGCCGCGATGGGCGTGGTGCTGCACCTGCGGCCGGAGGGTTACCGGCTGGTTCCGTTGAACGTCGGCCGCGACGTGTTCACGGCGTTCCTGCGGCTGCGGCAACTCGACGAGACCTGGGTGACCGGTTTGTCGAAGCACGTCATCAGTCCCGCTCTCACTCTCGAAGACGAAACGGATGTGGCCTGATGCCGATCCTTGATCTCCAATTGCGCCAGCGGGAGCTGGGGCGCATCCGTATCGGCAGGAAGGCCGCCGGTAAGAGCAATCCGCAGAAGCTGGACAAGTTCCGGTTCACCTCGGCGTCCGGCGAACTGATCGAGCACATCGCCGCCATGTACGGCGGGACGTGCGAGCCGTGGGTGAACGACGGCCAGTCGCAGTTCGAGGTGTTCACGGCGGTGAACCGGCTGCCGATCCTGGTGCCGCCGCAGCCGATCTCGCAGTGGTATGAGATGTGGTCGGGTGGCGGCTGCCAGCGGCGCTGCGACGGGCAGAAGAACATTCTGGCCGGGGATGCGGCGTGTGCGTGCCCGGCGGACCCGCTGGACCGTGCGGAGCTCGCCGCGAAGGGTAAGGCGTGCAAGCCGACGACGCGCCTGAACGTGGTGCTGGCGGACATCCCGGGGATTGGGGTGTGGCGGCTGGAGTCGCACGGCTATCACTCGGCGGTGGAACTGCCGATGGTCGCGGAGTTCCTGGCACAGGCGACGGAGGCGGGCACGTACCTACCTGCCGAACTGGCGTTGATGCCGCGTTCGTCGAAGCGGCCGGGTGTGGGTCGGCGCGAGTGGCTGGTGCCGGTGATCGAGGTGAAGACGACTCCGCGCGCCCTGATGGCTGGAGACGTCAACGCCCTCGGCGCGGCCAAGAGGGCTGAGATCACTGCGGCCCGTAAGGCGATTGAGCCCGCGCGGATTGACTATGTGGCGCTCGCCAAGGACTGCACGACGCCTGCGGCGGTCACGGCCATCTGGAACGCGGCGCGCGAGGCCGGGCACCTTACCGATGAACTCAAGGCGCAGATCGCCCCGATCGGGCAGCGGCTGCGCGAGGAGGCGGACAGGCTCGCCGCGCTCGGCCAGGGCTGCCCGTGCGGCGGCACGATCGACGAGGACGACCACGACGAGGGCTGCCCGAACGCGCCGACCATTTTCAGGAGCGGCGCCGTGGTGGATGCCGAGATCGTCGAGCCTTCCGAGGAACTCGACCTGCTGTGGGCTTCGATCGTCGAGAACTCGGACGGCATGGACTACAGGCAGCTCGAGCGCGAATTCGCGGCCCGGACGCACGGTCTGCATCCGCAGTCGGCGAACGCCGAGCAGTTGCGGGCGTTCCTCGCCCACCTTCAGAACACGGTGGCGGCGGGGGTGGCCCGATGAACGCGCCGTGGCACCTGGGCCGCATGGCCGCCCTCGATTTCGAAAGTACGGACAAGATTCCGTCCACGGCCCGCATCGTCACCTGCGCCCTGATCGAGGTGGGCGGCGGCGAGCCGACTGTGCCGCGCACTTGGCTGGTCAATCCGGGTGTTCCGATGAATCCCGAGGCGATCGCGGTCCACGGGATCACGGATGAGCATGCTGCACGCTTCGGCACTCCGGCGGCGCCCAGCGTGAAGGAGATCGCTGAGGCCGTGGCCGAACTGGTGGCCGCCGGAATCCCGCTGGTGGGCCACAATCTGGGCGGCTATGACCTGAACCTGTTGGACGCGGAGTGCGCCCGCCATGGTCTGGGTTCGCTCGAGGCTGCGTGCGGCCAGCCGCTCAGCCGCGTGATCGACACGATGGTTGTGGACCGCCATACCGCTCCGTTTCGCCGCCGCGTGTCGGAGTCGCAGGGCCCGTACCAGCTCCGCACGACGGCTGAGACGTACGGCCTGGCGTGGGACGAGGGCGCGGCCCACGGCGCGGATTACGACGCTCTTCAGGCGGCGCGCATCGCGTGGCGGATGGGCGACATCGCCCACCGGCCGGCCGAGCAGCGCCCGGACTGGGTGCGCAACCTGCGTGATGGCGGCGCACGGTTCAACCTGCTGGCGAACGTGTCGCTCGAGGAGTTGTTCGAGCGGCAGCAGGTGTGGCACCGGCAGTGGGCCGCGGACTTCCAGGAGTACCTGCGCAGGTCGAACCCGGACGCCGTGGTCAGCGGCGACTGGCCGCTTCAGGGCGGTGCCTCGTGACGTGGCTCGCGCAGCATCTCCCGACCTTCCTGTGGGCGCTGGTCGCGACCGCGGTCATTCTCGTGTGTTTCCTGTGGGCGGATTGGGCGGACCGGCTTGAGGAGGCCGCGAAGAGCAAGCCGAAGCCTCCGATCACTGCGGCTGAGGTCGAGGAGTTCGGCGAGAGCACGGTGGAGCACCTCGAGGCGTACGTGAACCAGGAGGCGGAGGCGGCCCGGCTGTTTGCGGAGTACGCGAACCGGCCGATGGCGCAGCGTCCCCGGCCGGATGTGACTGACCCGGGTGAGCCGTGGCGGTTGCGCCGCGGTGCCGCGACCGATGACCAGGCCCGCTTGGTGGAGCTGGGCGATTCCGATGAGTGACAACGAAACCCTTGGTGGAGACATGACGATCGTCGACCCGAACCGGCAGGCCCCGCGCCCGCAGCCCGACCCACAGGCCGGCCGCGTCCACGGCGTAGACCAGGCGGCGCTCACCCGCGCAGACCAGGCCCGCACCGACGCGCACCGTGTCGCGTCGCTCGTCCAGATCGCCCGCGAGGGACACGGCGAGGCGCGCGACCACGGCGAGGACGCCCACCGGCTGCGCGACGCCATCGACACGCTGTACGACCGGATCGCGTCGAAGCCCGGCGACCGGCGTGTGCGGCTGGATCGGGCGCTGCACGGCATGGACGGGTCGCTCGACGAGGAAGCGGTGCTCGAATACCTGGACCTGACCGGCCGTGAGGGCATGACGGCACGTGGCGCGTTGCAGCGGATCCTGGATCGGCGCACGTTCCCGGAGTTCGACGGTGGCCAGGAGTTTTCGGATCGGCTGCATTCGCTGGCGCACACGTGGGAGCAGGGCGCGCGGGCACAGGAGGCTGCGGTTCGTCCCGCACTGCCTGCTGCTGCCGCGCCTTCGCCGGCCGCGCTGCCGCACCGTGAGCCGATTCGTCCGGCGCATCCGCCGATGGTGCCGCCCGCCCCGCCGGAGTCCCCGGCCGAGCAGACGGGCCAGATCTTCGCGGCGCTGCGGACCAAGGGTTACTTGATCTCGTCCGACATGGAGGCCGCAGCGCGCAAGGACCATCAGTCGGGGCTAACTGTGGCCGCGCCGGACCCGAAGTTCTCGGCGTCCGCGCTGCCGCAGACCCGCTCGGGCGACACGCAGCTGATGAAGCCGCTGACGGATGAGGTGCTCGCCCACCTGGACATGGCCGACGCATCAGTCGAGGCGCCGAAGCCGGAGCAGCCGGTGGTGCCCCCTTTCGCCTCGGCGGCCGTGGAAACCGGCGCAGTAAGCCGGTCGGCGGTCGCGGCAAGCGGAAGCGGTGACTCCGATGACTGACCCGTACGCAGACGCCGTGCGTATCGGCTTGGAAGTCTGCGGGAAGCTCGCGACCGCGCGCATCGGCAGTCCCGTGCTGGTGGGTGTGGCGGAGCAGACGGTCGTGTACCCGCCGCTACTGCTCCTGCCGGGCACTCCGGTCGTCGAGTTGATCGTCGAGTCGGCCGGGGTGCACGTGGTCACGTCGCGGCGCGGCCACTACGGCGTACTGACCGAGCCTGTGCTCATCCCGTTCCCGCAGGTTGACCGCGTGCCGTGCCTGTCGGGGCTGTCGCTGGACGTGTGGCGCGAGGCCGTGGACTGCGCGCTGACTGCGGCACTGACTGGGCTGCCCGCCCGGCGGGCGCGCACCGGACCGTAACCAAGACCCCGGCCTGAATTCCTCCGAGCAGGCCGGTAGTCGCAGGCGCACCTCCACGCGCCTGCGGCACGGGGCCGCATCGCACTCGAGAAGCGGTGCGGCCTCGAGGAGGAAACCGATTCAGCCATCCAATCTCGGAGGACCCCATGACCAGTACTATCGAGAGGCCCGAGCCGCTCGTTGTGTTCCGCAAGAGATTCAAGTGCCCGTGGTGCCGGTTCCAGCGCAGCACGGAGAAGCCGGTCATCGAGCACATCGCTCGCTGCTGGTCCGACCCGGCGAAGCGGACCTGTAAGACGTGCAGGCACTTCGAGCGCGGCTACACCACGGCCAGGTTCAGCGCGTACGAGCCGCCGGAGTCGCTCGACGTGCCGGACGAGTGCGCGCTCGGCGAGTCACTGCCGGAGAACGCGCCGGTCGTCGGCTGCGCGCTGTGGGCGGTGGTGAACTCATGACGACACCTGCCGACCTGACGGACGGGCAGCTGCTCGCCGAGATCCGTACCGCTGAGACGGCGGCACTCGACCCGGAGACCGTGCTGACGGCGCTCCGGAGTGCCACCGCAGCGCACCTCGAGCGGCGCCCGAACCCGTTCGCCGCGCTCGCCGAGCCGGACGACCTGCTGCTCGCCCAGCCGCCGTTCCAGGTGGACTCGTGCGAAGACCTGTCCGCGCTGGTGGACTCACAGGCACCCCGGCCGGCCGATGCTCCGCACGCGCGGCCGGCCGGGGCGAACGCTCCCGCGACGCTTTCCACGACGGAGGCCGCGTCGATCCTCGGCGTGTCCCGCGCCACCCTGGTCCGCTACTGCGAGGACGGGCGGCTGCCGTATGCGAAGCCCGGTAAGCACCGGCGGCTGCGGCACGCAGATGTCCTCGCGTTCAAGGACGCCACCACACACGGGCGGGTGGCGTCATGAGCCCTGTCCGCGAGGCCACCTCGAACCGGCTCATCCTGCTGCGCTCGATGAGCGAAGCCCAGTGGATGAGCAAGGTCCGCGAGATCGCCAAGCGCTACGGCTGGACCAGCTACCACACCCGGAACTCGAAGGGCTCCGACCACGGCTGGCCCGACCTCGTCATCGCGCACGCCGGGCAGCGCCGCACCGTGTTCGCCGAGCTGAAGAAGGAGGCCGGCAAGGTCACGCCCGCGCAGCGCACATGGCTCGAGCATCTCGCCTCATGCGGGTTCGAAGTCGCTGTCTGGCGACCGCGCGATGAGGACGAAGTGCTCGCTGTCCTTGGTCCGCAGAAGCTGCGCGCCACGTGGGCCGAAGGAGGTGCCTCATGACGCTGCGCGTTGCTTCACTCTGCTCCGGCGTCGGCGGCCTAGATCTCGCTGTCGAGTCCGTGCTCGACGCCGAGCTCGCCTGGTACGCCCAGTACGAGCCGCCGGATAAGAACGGCAAGGAAGACAAGAACCAGTACGCCGCACAGATCATGGCGGCGCGCTTCCCCGGCGTCCCGAACCTCGGCGACATTACCGCCATTGACTACACGCAGGTCGAGCCCGTGGACATCCTGACCGCCGGCTTCCCGTGCACCGACCTCTCCTTGGCAGGCAAGCGCGCAGGCCTCATGCCCGGCACCCGATCCGGGATCTGGTCGCACGTCGCCCGCGCTGTCGAAGTATTGCGCCCCTCGCTCGTCTTCATCGAAAACGTCAGGAGTTTGACCAGTGCCAAGGCCCATAGCGACTTGGAGCACTGCCCGTGGTGCATGGGAGAAGCCGCAGAGGGGGGGGGGATCCGCTCTTCCGCCTCTGCGAGCACTCGGAGCTGTTCTCGGAGATCTGGCCGACCTCGGGTTCGATGCGGAGTGGCAGGTGCTTCCCGCCTCCGCCATCGGAGCACCCCATAAGCGCGAGCGGTGCTTCGTCCTCGCGTGGCCCGCAGACCGTTCACCCCGAGGTTCCCGGTGGGCGTCTTCAGCAGACGCCCACCGGGAACCTCGGGGTGAACGGTGGCTCGCAGCACCCGGACAAGCGGAAGTCGGGCGGCCATGGGCCGACGCTCGCGGACGAGGTGGAGCATCTGCTGCCCACGCCGAAGGCGAGCGACCCGGAGCGTGGCGACTGCGCGTCGGAGCGGGCGCGCAGGTCGCCGGTTCTCGAGACGGTGGTCAATCTGCTGCCGACTCCGACATCCTCGTTCCCGGGTACGACCGCGAACTTCCGGGAGGACGGGACGCCGTACAGCAGCGGGTATGGCCCGACGCTGCTGGACGCAGTTCGACTGTTGCCGACCCCGCGCACTTCGGACACGAACGGGATCGGTTCGCACGGAGCGGGCGGACCGGACCTGAGGACGGTCGTCTCGGAGACGTCCCGTCCGTCGCCCGGGGCGTTGGGAGCAATGCCCCGGGCGACGGACGGGACAAAGGGTGGACCGAATCAGCGCGGGAGTTCCGGCGATCTGATGTTGCCGAGCGCCGTGGCGCACCTGCCGACACCCAGGGCGCGGGACTGGAAGCGCGGCGGGAAGGACGGCTTGGAGGAAGCCCTTCTCCCGACTGTGACGCAGTACGGCAGCAATCAGTCTCCGACGCCCGGCGCGGCGGTGCGGCCGAGCCTGAGTTCCCTAGCCTCGAGCGGTTCGCTACTTCCGACGCCGACAGCGGCCGACGGGGATCGGGCGAGTCTGACGATGCTGCGGGGCAACCCGACATTGCGTGGGGCGATTACGAACCCGCCATCCGACGCTGGGAAGCCGTCACCGGCCAGCCTGCCCCCCGGCCAACTGACGATCGAGGACGCCTGAACCCGGTCTTCGTCGAGTGGATGGTCGGGCTTGCCGAGGGCTGGGTCACTGATGTCCCCGACATCCCGCGCAATGCGCAGCTCAAGGGCCTGGGCAACATCGTCGTGCCGCAGCAGGCCGCCGAGGCGCTGCGGATCCTGCTCGGCCGCGCCGGTTTCGTCCTCGATGACGCGTCTGCGCTGGAGGTGACGGCCGCATGACCGCCGCCCTCACGCGCCCTACAGTCGGCACGCTGCCCGCCCACGGCACGACCGCCCGTCGTCATCGCGGCTGTGGCTGCCTGCCGTGCCGGCGCGCTCAACGCCGCTACGACAAGCGGCGGCGCATCTACCGCACCCGCGGGATCGCCGGCCGCGTCCCGATGTCCCCGGTAACTGAACACGTGGCCGTGCTGCGCGCGACGGGTGCGACATTGCAGGCGATCGCGGACGCGGCGGACTGCTCGCAGGGCACGATCCTCAACATCGAACGCAGCCAGCATCCGACGCTGTTCGCTTCGATCGCGCGACGCGTTCTGGCCGTGCACCCGGGAATGCTCGCGCCGGCGATGGTCGGCGCGGTCGGCGTGGCCCGACAGGTGCAGGCCCTGTATGTGGCCGGCTACCCGCTGGCGGTGCTCAGCGCCGAGTTCGGGTTCACGCGCACCTATGTCAGCGAACTCGCCAACGGGCGCCGCGAGCGGGTCACGTATGCGACGTACCGCAGGATCGCGGACGCGTACGCGCGCCTGTCCGGCGCGCCGGGGCCGAGTGAGTACACCCGGGCGTGGGCTGCGCGCCGCGGATGGCTTCCGCCTGCCGCATGGGAGGGACTGGACATTGATGATCCGGCCGCTGATCCGACGGTGGAGTCGGCGGTTTCGCGGTATGCCGTCGTGGCCGAGGAGGCGGCGTTCTTCGCGTCGCAGGGCTTAACGCAGGAGGGGATCGCGGCCCACTTGGGGCTGTCGGTGAACACGCTGCAGATCTATCTGGTGCGGGCGAGGCGCGCGGCTGCGGGGGACCGAGATCCGGGCGCGGACGACGCACTCGCCGACCTTGCCGCCTGATCAGACCTAGCCCCGGAAGTAGCACATCGTGACCATGACCCTTGAGAACCCTGCGCCGCCTGGTGATGCGCATGTTGCGCCCGAGCCGAGCGAGATCCTCACGCGCCTGGCCGCACTTCAGTCCCGCGACGAACGCCTCGTCACCGACCGGCGTACCGCGCTGCTGCTCGCCGCGTCCCTGGCCCGTCTCGCCCGCGCTTACCGCCGTGACCGTGACCGGCTGCTGTACGCGAACCTCGGGTTGCAGCGTGAGATCCAGGTCGGTGCGACACGCGAGCAGGCCGCCGCGGCAGCGAGCGCCACGCAGGCCGATGTGCTGGCCCGTCAGGTGGTCGATCTGAAGGCGCACAACGAGGCGCTGACGGCCGAGAATACGCGGCTCCGTAACGCGTCCAGCGTGGCCGCCGCGCCGGTCGAGCCCAGGCGGAGGTGGCGCAGGTGAAGCGTCTAGCGCAGGCCGCACGGTTCCTGTCTGGGCTCGCGGCGCTTCTCGCGGCAGGCAGCCTCGCTGTCGGCCCCCACTTACTGCGCGCAGCGGCCGAGGGTGGCGCAGCGCTCTGCCTCTTCGTCGTCGCCCTATGGATCAACCACGCAGCCCGACCGCACGACACCAACCACGAATCGGAGACCACACCATGACCGCGAACAGCGTGACCGTGAACCTGCCCGACGCCGACCCGGCGAAGACGCTCCTCGGCGAACTCGCCGGCCCGACAACGATCGAGCAACTGCTCGGCCGGGCTGAGCGCAACGGCACGAAGCGCGCCCGGACCGTGGCCGTGCGGATCCGGCACGACGCGGACCTCCTTGAGAAGTTGCTCGCCGAGCACGGGGAAGAGGCCGCCGCGCGCCGGAAGGTGGAGAAGCTGCGGGCCCGGCTCGCCGAAGCCGAGGCCGAACTGCGCGCGAAGACCGCCATGCCGCGGAACATCGCCCGGCTCGCCGGACCCAACCAGCCTGCGCCCGCCGCGACCACCGCGGTGATGCGCGCCTGGCTGATCGAGAACGGGCACCCCGTCAGCGAATACGGGCGGCTCTGCAACGGCGACATCGCCGCCTACGAGGCTGCGCACCAGGGTCGGGACGGCGGCTCATGACCGGCCGCCTCCGTGAGTTCGCCCAGTGGTTCGCGACCGGCGTGTGTGTTGGCGCGGCGGCCTCGACGCTGGTCTTCGCCTGGTTCGGTCAGGTGACGGCCGCGGGCGCCACGGGGGCTGTGTGCGTCGGCGCGGGGATAGTCACCGCGATCGTTCGGCGGCCGGGCGGGGGTGCCGCATGAAGTCGATCCTCTCCGACCTGCCGACCGGTTCCGAGGTCGTGATGCGCACGATCCATGACCGTGTCGTCGAGATCGTGTATGGGGGCGACGACCTGCTGTTCAGCGCGGTCGCGCCCGGCCGCTCGCGCCATGACGACGACTGCGAGTTTTACGGCCGGGCGTCGGTCGCCGACTTCGACCTGCCGCTCGTCAAATGCGGCGCCAAGTTCTGGCTGGTGATCGAGACCGTCCGGCGGCGCGACGGGCACACGGAGCGCACGTCCGCCATCGCGTTCCAGCATCCCGGAGTCGAGACGGCTGCGGAAGCGCTCACCAAGGGCGCGCCGGGCGGTGACGCGGCATGACCGACACGCTGCCCCCGCCCGCCCGCTACGAGACCGCCGCAACCGCGCCCTCGTGGGTTCTGGCGTGCGTCGAACGCTGCCCGTCCTGCTGTGTCACGCCCACGGTCGCCCCCAGCCTGTGGACCGTGCGCGGCGACGTGCTGGTTGCGGCGTATCGGTGCCCGACGTGTCAGCACGGCTGGGTGGCGCGGTGGGCCGTCAGCACGTTGGATGGTGCGGCGTGAACGGGCTCAGGGCACGCGGAAGCCGCCCGTGCCGGTTGGCTACGGGCGGCGAGATCGAGCCGTCAGGAGTCTTGCTTCACGGGTGCGAGTTTCGCTACCCACTCGCGCGTATAGCCCGTCAGGCGGGCGATTTGAGACGGCCCCAGGTCGTGCACCTGGCGAGCCTCGATCATCACTTCGCGCAGGTCATTGCGGGCACGTTCGGCAGCCGCCTCGGCGCGCTTGAACCGTTGCGCGGCGATCCGCAGACGGCTGTCGATGTCCTCCATGACTCACATGATGCCACGTCTGTTCGCGAATGCACTACGCGAAGCCGGTTGACTTCGCGAAGTGGACCCGCGAACATAGTTCACGAAGCAAGTTCGCGCACCTCCAACACCAAGGACTCGGCATGACCGACAAGATCACCCTCGAAGTCTGCAAGGACGGCTTGACCGGCAAGCCCCAACTCTCCATCAACAAGGTCGACGAGAACGGCGTCGGCGGCGGCTACCGTCTCGCGGGACCGAAGTTCAACGGCTCCAGCAAACTGCTGCTCCAGACCGAACTCGACCAGCGCGATGCGGACGAGATCCGCGCCTACCTCGACGCCGTGTTCCCGGTGAAGCCCGCCAGCGACGCGACCCCCGAGTCGGCCCCGCTCGTGTGCGGTTTCGAACTCGACGACGGCAGCGTCGCCTACTACGGCGTGGACGGTGCCCAGTGACCGACACCGAGCCGCGCCTCACCGTCGACACGCCGGAAGGCAACTTCCCGATCGGCGACCCCCGCGCTGTCGAAGCCATCGCCGCATACGTCCGCTCCGCGATCCCCGACAACATCGACCCCCACCAGATCGCCCAGATCAATGCCGCGCTCGTCCTCCACCCGCAGGACGGCGTCTGCCTCAACTGCGCGCGTCGCCTGCCGCTGTTCCTGTACCGCTGCGAGCACTGGGAGGTCTTCGGGTTCTCCCACGCGCACCGCATGTGGCTGTGCACCCGCTGCACGTCCCGCGCGGTCGAACTGTTCGACGAGCACGACAAGAACATCTGCAACGAGGTGGCGTGGGAGCCGTACGACGGCTGGGAGCCGTTCACCGGGCCGAGGCCGGGCACGGCTGAGTTCAAGGCGGCGTCCCGCGCGGCCGTAGCGGCGAGCCAGCGCCCGATGGTGGTGGCGAAGTGAACGCCCCCGACCCGCAGGTCGTCCGCGAGTTCCTCGACGACATGGCCACGCGCGACATCGTCGACACCGACCTCGACCGCATGACCCCGCAGACATGCCCGGCCGGGGTCCACACCGACTGGGCCGTCGACGGCGAACACGGCCACGCATGCCCCTGGTGCGAGAACGCGGACCTGCGCGCCAAGCTGGCCGCCGCCGTCCGCGTCGTCTCGACCGCTTACCCGACGACGCCCGACGAATTGACCGCCGTCATCCGGCAGATCGGCGAGATCACGCACGTCCCGGCCGAGACCGTGACCGTCTGGTCCGGTTACGACGATGACGAGCGCGGGTTTCCCCTGTTCACCACCCGCGAGCAGGCGCAGGCCTACGCCGAGCAGCAGTTCCGTAAGGACTGCGTCAACTGGGGCCACGCGTCCGAGGACATCGGCGAGATCACCTGGGTCGAGCGCAAGGCGTACACCGACGCCCACGACGGGCGCGCCGGGCTGTTCGACCTCAACTGTGCGATCGGCGGCGACGGGTACGTCGTGTGCGAGCGCACCGTGTACGCGTCCGCCGAGGCCGCGCTCCTGGCCGAGACCGCCGAGAAGGCGCCCCTCGGCGCCCGCGTGCGGATCGACCGGTCTGGCTCCCCGTTCAACCGGATGGACGGGATCGTGACCGTCCTGCACCCGTACGGCGAGGTTGGCAAGGTCGGCGTGGCCCTTGACGGACGCGAAGGTGTCGCTGTGTTCCCGGCCGACGACGTCGAAGTCCTGGCGCGCGAGGCGGACGGCCGATGACCCCCGAGTCTTTCGCCGCGCTCGGCGCCCGACTGCTGCTCATGCAGCGCTATTGGCTCCCGATGCGGCTCGTGGTGGCCATGTCGGACGAGGACGCCGTCACCGTCGCGTCCGCCGCGCTCAACGCCGCTGACCAGGTGGGCGAGTACGCCGCGGGAGGTGCGCGATGACCGAGCCCTACTTCGCGGACGACGAGGTGACGCTCTACCTCGGCGACATGCGCGAGGTGATCCCCGCGCTCGAACTGCGGGCCGATCTCATCGTCGCCGATCCGCCCTACGGCGAAACCTCGCTCGCCTGGGACCGGTGGGTAGACGAGTGGGTCGAAATCGCCGCCACCGCCAGCCGCTCGATGTGGTGCTTCGGGTCGATGCGCATGTTCCTCGCGTGGCGCGACCAATTTATCGGCCCCGGCTGGAAGCTCTCCCAGGATGTGATCTGGGAGAAGCACAACGGCTCCGGATTCGCCGCAGACCGGTTCAAGCGCGTCCACGAGAACGCGCTGCACTGGTACCTCGGCGACTGGAACGCCATACACCACGCAACGCCGCGCATCGAATACCGCGGCGCAAGCAAGCGGGCTCGCCGCAACCCGCCCCCGAAGCACACCGGAGCGATCAGCGCCTACACCTACGAGGACGACGGAAAGCGCCTCACGCGGTCCGTCATGCAGGCCCAGTCGGTCCGCGGAGGGCTGCACCCGACCGAGAAGCCGGTCGGCATCCTCACGCCGCTAATCGAGTACGCGTGCCCGCCTGGCGGCCTCGTCCTGGACCCGTTTGCCGGGTCCGGCTCAACCCTCGAAGCCGCGCGCCTCGCCGGGCGTCGGGCTATCGGCATCGAGGTCAGTGAGGCGTACTGCGAGGCTGCGGCGAAGCGTCTCGCACAAGGGGTGCTCGTATGACCGAGATCGACGCCGCGATCGAGCAGGTCGTCAAGACCGGCAGCGACCCGGAGGCGCTCACTGAGGCCGTGCGGGTGCTTGCTGGGCTGCTCGGATACCGGCTCGTCGCCAACGCGCGAAGCGCCGAGAAGCGGCCACCCGCGTTCTACAAGCACTTCATCGCGGACATGGACGCCCCAGCCGCCTGCGGGTACGCCTCCGGGTCCATGCAGTGCACGTTGAGCCGGTGGCTCACCACCTGCCCGGACTGTCTTCGGACGCTGTCATGAGCGAGTCGCAGCCGCACCTCCACACCGTCCCCGTGTCATTCGCCGACGCCTGCGAGTTCGTCGCGGCCTGGCATCGGCACCACGAACCGCCGATCGGACACAAGTTCTCCCTCGGCGTAGCCACAGACGACGGCGTCCTGCGCGGCGTCGCGATCACCGGACGGCCCGTCGCCAGATTCCTCGACGACGGCCGCACCCTCGAAGTCAACCGCACCGCGACCGACGGCACCCCGAACGCGAACAGCGCGCTCTACGGCGCCGCGTGGCGCGTCGCGAAAGGCCTGGGCTACTCCCGGCTGATCACCTACACGCAGGCCGGTGAGACGGGCGCGAGTTTGCGCGGATCCGGCTGGCGTGTTGTCGCGGAACGATCTGCACGGCCGGGCTGGAACAGGCCGTCGCGACCCCGCGAGCCGAAGGGCACCGAGAACGTCCAGCGCACCCTATGGGAGGTGCTCGCATCGTGACCGCCACTGAGACCCCCGCCCAGTTCCTGCGCCGCGCCGCCGAACACCTGCGCGGGCTGGCCAACGTCGCCACGCCCGGAGGCTGGCGCACCCACGACGGATACGTGCCACACGGCGGCTACGTCGCGACCGTGCTCGCTGGCGACAGCAACTTCGTCAAACCCGTCGCATGGGTGCCCAGCTTCAGCCACGAACCGCGCGACCTAGAACGCCAGGCCTGGCCCGACGCCGCGTACATCGCCGCCATGTGCCCGCCCGTTGCGCTCGCCACCGCCGACACGTGGGACGCGGTCGCCGACGACATGGGCGACGACGAAGTCGTCGAGCGAGGCACGGCCGGAATCGGCGTGCTCGTCATGGGGCGCCTGTTCTCGCCCCGGAAGACATGGACTGCCGCAGTCAACGCCGCCCGCGTGCTGCTCGGCGAGACGGAGAGTTGACATGGACAGGCGACCCGTAGCCCACCTGCAAGTCGGTGGAGACCTGCCCTACGCCGTCGTCGGACACCGACGCCAGTACGAGGACTCCGAAGCCGAAATCGTCGCCGTCTACGGCCCCGTGCCGAGTCGGCGGGACGCGGAGGAACTCGCAAGCGCGCTCAGCGAAATGGGGCTCGACCACGCCCTCGCCGTCGTGCCCGCCTACGTCGTGCGGCCCGTGATGGTCACCGAACTGCCCGTCGAACTCGACATCTAGGAGACGAAATGCACCTTCAGATCTCCGGCGACCTGCCGCAGGTGGTCCTCGGCTGGCGCACCTACCCCGAGCACGGCCTAGAGCCCGACCTCATCGCGGTCTACGGCCCACTGCCCACCCAGGAAGAAGCCGCACGGCTCGTCCAGACGCTCATGGAGACGTTCCCGGCTAACGACGACAGCTACACGGTCATGCCGATCTTTCCGGTGCGCCCGGCCCCCGACGGCTCGGAATCGGCGGTGGTCGGCTGATGCCGCGAAGTACCAGCCCGGCGACCGCGCCGGCACGAGACCCAACTACCCGCACTTCAGCAGGAGAGAAGCACTGTTCATGGGGCGCCAGTTCTGTCAGATCCCGACCAAGCTGTGGTGGGACGAGTTTTTTGTTTCGCACACCAGTGACCAGAAGTACATGTACGTGTTCCTGCTCGGCCAGCAGCGCATGGACGCAGCGGCAATGCTGGACATCCACGCGGAACTGTGGGCGAGGAAGACGGGACTCTCCGAGGAGGCCGTTGATGCAGCCCTCAACGGACTAGCCGCATCCCACCTCGTAGAGATCCACCGTTGGGAACTGTTCGTCTCCGGCGTCTTCGCCGCCACTGGACTCGGCAAGCAGCCCCGCCGGGCGAAGGCCGCCTATGCGGCGATCCGCCAGATCGAATCGGATCGGCTGCGCGCCGTTGCCCTCGCGGAACTCGCGAACGAGCTCATGAAGGGCGCCGACCAGGTGCCAACCGGACTGCGGGCGACAGTGCTCGAGCGCGATTCGTACTGCTGCCGGGGCTGCGGCTGGTCTTCATCGCAGATGGTCTATACGGGGGATGGGGCGCTCGCCGACATTCGCGGGCTTGAGGTCGATCACATTTACCCGCGAGCCCTGGGCGGCTCCAACGAACTGTCGAACCTGCAGACCCTTTGCTCGGACTGCAACGCGAGGAAGGGGGCGCGGGTCTGATGGCGCGCATCCGCTCCGTGAAGCCAGAGTTCTGGGTCGACAGGTCGTTCGTGCGCAAGGTGCCGGACCGGACCATGCGCATGCTGTACATGGCGCTGTGGAACCTCGCCGACGAGCACGCCCGGCTGATGGCGGACGTGTCGTATCTCAAGGGGCACATCTTCCCGTATCCCGAGGACGCGGACCTGACGCCCGAAGTAATCGACAAGATGCTCGACCACCTCGCTGACGTGGGGAAAGTCGTCCGATACACGGCCGACGGCGACGACTACCTTTTTCTGCCAACCCTGCACCGGCATCAGCGGCTCGAGGCGAACAAGGTCCCGTCAAGAATTCCACCCCCCCCTGGATTTAATGACGGGCCGCGCGGGGGTGGCGGAAAAAGAAATGGCGCGCACGGCGCTGAATCCATGCAGCTCAGCCTGACGATCGATGATCGCGCAGACGAGTCGGCGCACGGCGCATACGTATATGAGCCCGGCGCAGACGAGTCTTCGCTTTTTTATGGAGCCTGGGACAGGGAGCCTGGTTCTTTTTCGTCGGAGGCTTCGCCCCTCGACGAGGAGCGCGACGAGAGCCTCGCGACCGTCTACGAGTTTCCCGGCGGCGAAGTCGTCCCCGAACCCGCCGAGGAGCCGACGCCGAAACGCGGACGCCCGAAGATCGCCGACATTCCGCGCCCCGACGCCGATGCCCTGTGCGCCCGCCTTGCCGAACTGATGATCGGCAACGGCTGCAAGCCGCCCGAGGTCACGAAGAAGTGGCGCGACGCCGCCCGGCTGCTGCTCGACGCCGACAAGCGCGAGTTCGACAAGGCGATGCGACTGCTCGAGTGGTGCCAGAAAGACGAGTTCTGGCGAACCAACATCCTGTCGATGCCGACGTTCCGCAGGCAGTACGAGCAACTGCGGCTCAAGGCCAACTCCGAGTGGAAACGCGGCAACGTCCCACGCCAGCGCCCCGACAGCGACCTCGGCACCGCGACGCACATGCAGCGTTTCCGCGCCCGGCAGGCCGAACGCGCCAACGCCGGCATGACCCAACCCGCCCAGCAACCCGCCTTGGAGGTGTTCCCGTGGGACCGGACGAGCTAGAGCAGATCACGCAAGGCATCAAGGCGCTGTGCCCGGCGCAGAAGTGGGACGAGTACTCGCCCGACGTGTGGCTGCAAGTGCTGCGCCGCGTGTCGTTCAAGGACGCGTCGCTCGCTTTGGAGCGGCTCGGCGCCAGGCAGCCTTGGATCGGCGCGTCGGACATCGCGACCGAGGTGAGGGCGATCCGGCGGGCCCGTGCGGAACGCTTCACGCCGATGCCGAACGACGTCGAGGGTGTCGCGTTCGAGGACGAGTACCGGGTGCTGCGTGAGGCGGTCGCGGACGGCCGCATGACGCAGGCGGATGTCGCCGCCTATAACCGGTGGGGCGGCTCGCTGTTCCTTGAGCAGCAGCAGCACGCGCTCACTGCCGCATCGGTGCGGGGTGAGATCGCGTGAACGACTACGAGCGCGTCCCGCCGCAGGACCCGAACGCGGAGATGGCGGTCCTCGGCGGCGTACTGCTGTCGAAGGCCGCGCTCGAGGAAGTCACGGAGATCCTCGACGACGGCTCGGACTTCTACCTGCCGAAGCACCAGAACCTTTACGAGGCGGCTCTCGCCGTCTACGGCCGGAGCGAGCCCGCGGACGCGGTCACGGTTGCGCGCGAGATGGACCGGCGCGGCGAACTCGTGCGCGCTGGCGGCCCGGGCTACCTGCACGAACTGATGGAGTCGGTCCCGAACGCGGCCAGTGCCGGCTACTACGCGGAGATCGTGCACGAGAAGGCGGTGCTGCGGCGGGTCATCCAGGCCGGCACCCGGGTCGCACAGATGGGCTACGAGACCGACATCGACGACGTCGGCGAGATCGTCGACCGCGCCCAGGCTGAAGTGTTCGCTCTCTCCCGGGACCGCGACAAGCAGCCCGAGTCGTCGAACAGCGACGAACTGGACGCGATGCTCGAGGAGATCGAGCACCCGACCGCGGAAGGCATGCTGACGGGTCTCGCGGACCTGGACGCGCTCACGCACGGCCTGCACTCCGGGCAGATGATCGTGGTCGCGGCCAGGCCCGCCCTTGGCAAATCGACCCTGTCAACAGACTGGCATCGGCAGGCGTCAGTCAAGCGCGGCGAGCACTCCATCCTGTTCTCCCTCGAAATGGGCAAGCGGGAAATCCTCAAGCGCATCCTGTCCGCCGAAGCCCGCATCCCCCTGCACCACCTGAGCGGCGGCCAGATGGCCGAGCGCGACTGGGACCGCGTCAACGAGCATCGCGGCCGGATCGACTCGGCGCCGCTGCACATCATCGACGACGCGTACACGCTCAACGACATCCGCGTCAGGGCCCGCAGTATCGCCCGCAAGCACCCCGTGAAGCTGATCACCGTCGACTACCTGCAGCTGATCAGCGGCGCGAGCAGCAAGCGCAACGGCACCCGCCAAGAGGAGGTCTCTGAGACCTCCCGCAGCCTGAAGCTCCTCGCGAAGGAACTCGGCGTCCCGATCGTCGCCGTCGCGCAGCTCAACCGGGGACCCGAGCAGCGCACCGACAAGAAGCCGGTCATGTCCGACCTGCGCGAGTCAGGGTCACTGGAGCAGGACGCCGACGTCGTGATCCTGATCCACCGCGAAGACGCCCACGAGAAGGAAGGCCCGCGCAGCGGTGAGGCCGACCTGATCGTCGCGAAGCATCGCAACGGGCCGACCGCGATCGTGGCCGTCGCCTTCCAAGGGCACTATGCCCGCTTCGTGGACCTGGCCAGGCAGTGGTCACCCCACGACGCAGCCCGCTGACACCCCAGCCGACCGGACCAATCCGTTAAATGGCCTGGTGGCCATACCAATTTTCGTCTCGACCGGACCAACCGATCACTGGAGGAATCATGACAGATCAGACATCGCAGCCGGACGACTTTGGCGGCGCGGCGTGAGCGGGGCCGTGAGCGCCGCCGAGCGTGCGGCGGGCATCCGTAGACCAGGAAGCGCCGTGCGGCCCTCAGCGCCTCTCGTTGGTGCCGTCTCGGGGGCGCCTGGGTCTGAGCCCGGTTCGCGGGATGCTGCGAGTACTGCTCGGCGCCCTGCCCCGCGGAAGCCCGACAAGCGCGTGCGTGAACTGCTGGCTCACCCGGCGGGCACGATCCTCGCGGACCGTTTCGGCCGGGCCGTGCAGCGCATGGAGTCGGGCGGGTTTTGGATGCTGGGCGAGCAGTGGCCGCATCTGGCGTCGGAGATTGTGGATCTGGGGCCGTTCGAGGTTCTGCGCCGGCCGGGCGGTGCGTCATGACGCTGCTTGCCGAGTCGCCGCCGCTGCTGTCGCGTCGCATGCTGCCGGTCGAGCGCCGGATCCTGCTCGCTCTCGCCCGCGGCCGAACCCGTGCACAGATCGAGGCGCATGAGTGCCTGTCGCGCACGGTGTTGAGTGCGCGCATCACGGACCTGCACAGGCTGTTCGGGGTGTCGTCGAGCGCGCACATGGTGGCGCGGGCGCATGCCGCCGGGCTGCTGGAGCGGGACCGGGTTCTGCGGCCGGCGCTGCGTGACGTGGATCTGCGGCGTTTGCGGCTGATCGCGGACGGGGCGCCGGATCGTGAGATCGGGCCGCGGTCGACTTCGAGGGTCGCGTCGTCGGATCTGTACCGGCGGCTGGGTGCGAAGAACCGGCCTAATGCCGTTCACCTGGCGTTTTGCGCTGGCCTGCTGGGCGGTGCGTCGTGACGGCGTCGTTGAAGCTGCGCCCCGCAGTGGGCCGCCGCTCCCTCGTGGACCGGTTGAAATTCCTGGTGGACGAGGCGCGGCGCCTGCCGAACCGCGCGCTGGGCGAGGCGTTCCGGCTGCAGTTGGAGACGGCCTTGGCTGCGGCGGAGACGGGTGCGGACGAGACGGCGATCCTGCGTGCCGAGGCCGCGGACCGCGAGCACGCCCGTGGCGCGTTGCAGTCGGCTCGTGCGGATGTCGCGGCCCTGACGGTTTCGATCGAGGGCATGGATCCGTCGCTGCTGTCGAAGGCGTGGCTGGTGGAGCGCCTGCAAGGCGTGGTTTCGCGGGTGGATGAGTCGTTGAAATCGAAGGAGTCGACAGGTGTCTGAGGTCGTGTTGGACCGGTTCGGTCGGCCGTTGGGTAAGCGCGCGCAAGAGACCCGTGGGCGAGTGTTGGACGCGCTACGGCTGCTGATCGAGAAGCCCGGCCGGGACGCGGCTTGGTCGCGCCTGACGCCGATCGCGGTGGCACGGGAGGCGGGCGCGAGTCCGGCGTCGTTCTACGGCTATTTCGACGATCTGGAGGACGCGGTGATCGAACTGGCGGTGCACCTGGAGGACGCGGGGGAGAAGTTCCCTGATCACCTGTCGGGGATCCTCGGACTGCTCGCGATCGAGGGTTGGGAACTCCCCGAGTTTCCTAAGCGGGCCGAGGCGGTGGCCGTCGATGCTTGAGATCCCCTGCGCCGCCTGCACCCGCCGCGCGGCGAACCCGGAGGCCCCGTGGTGGCGCGACCTGCTCGCCGAACTCGACCTCGGCCATGACCAGATTGCGCACCGCACGTACTGGGCGCTGATCCAACGCGGCATCACCGGGCGTCGCCTGGAGACGGTGACGGACGCGGAACTGCTTGCGCTGCCTAGCTTCGGCGCGGGGATGCTCGCTCGTCTTCGCGGTGCCATGCCCGCCCCGGCTTCGGGGTGCGTGTTCTGCGACATCGCCACCGGCCGGAAACCTGCGACGGTGGTGCGGGATTGGCCCGACGTGTTCGCGATCGTGCCGCTCAACCCTGTGGTCGAGGGGCACACGCTGGTGATCCCGAAGGCGCATGTGCGGGACGCGACGGTGAATCCGGCGGTGACCGGCGCTGTGATGCGTAGGGCGGCCCAGTTCGCCCGTGAGGCCGGTGGCGACTGCAACCTGATCACGTCCATGGGTCCGGCGGCGACACAGAGCGTGCCGCACCTGCATGCGCATGTGGTGCCTCGTTCCGCAGGTGACGGACTGCCGCTGCCGTGGACGCCGCAGCAGACGGGAGTTGCGTCGTGAGCAACCGGAAGATCCCCCTGCCGGGCGGCGTCCTGAACCCGGTCGTCGCCGAGTTGAAGGCCCGCCGTATCCGCGCGGGCCTGACTCAGCGCGCTGTTGCGGAGCGTATGGGGTGCACGCAGGTCGCGTTCAGCCGCTGGGAGTCAGGCACGCGCGACCCGGACCTGCCGACGACCCAGCGTTGGGCCACAGTGCTCGGCCTGGGGCTGTACGTGGAGTCGCTGGATGTCCTCGGCGCCGGGGACATGGCGGAGGCGTACGGCCGGGGCTGGGAGGCGTGTGCCGCGGCGGTTGCGGCAGCAGTGAAGCGGGGCGACGCCACGCCTGCATGCTCCGAGTGCGGCGGCCGTCCGAAGCGCGGCCTGGTCAAGTCCGAGAACGACCAGACGTGGCAGTGCGACGGCTGCTACACGGACTTGGCCGGGCGGCTGCCGGACCACACGAGCTCGGATGGTGCGTCATGACCTGGACCGCGCTGGTCGGCGCTGCGGGCGCGTGGATCGGGACGTTCGCGTGCATCCCGCCGACGTGGCGGGTCGTGCGGCGCCAGTCCGCCCGCGACTACTCGTGGTGGGGGGCTGCGGGCTCAATGCTGGCGATGACGTGCACCCTCATCTACCTGGGATCGCTCGGCAACTGGCTTGCCGTGACCGCGCAGGCCGCGTGCTACGTCGCGTATCTCGTGATCGTGGTGGTGAAGTGGCGCACCGAGCGGGCGCGCAAGGCTTCGGAGTCGGCCGGCGAGTTGCGGCCGGTCGCGGACGACAGCGCGGCAGTGACAGCGTGATCGGCCTCGAGTCGTACTGCCTGGCCTGCGACCGCCAGCTCGCCCCGCCCGCCGTGTACCGCCGCGAGCGTGGGCCATTCCTGCACGTGCCGGTAATCCTCGGCTTGCTGTGGGTCGCGGTCGTGCTCGGGATTCCGGCGCTGATCGTCGCCGAGGTGATGTCGTGACGCGCTACTGCAACGAATGCGGCCACAGGCTGACCGCCGTCGAAGCCGCCCGTGCGGACAAGTACGAGAAGACCATCCTGCGGCGCGTGGCCGCCTTGGCGGTCGTGTCCGTCGGCCTCGGGATGACCCTGGCGTCCCTGATCATCCTCGTGGCCGTTGCGTGGTCGCGATGACCCGCCGCCGCGCGTCCTACAAGATCCGCTGCTGGCAGATGATCGGGACCGCAGTCGCGGTCGCGCTGCTCGGGTGCACGGTCACGCTCGCGGCGCACCTGCTCGGGTGGCTTGTCAGCGGGCGATGGTCATGAACCTACGGCTCCTGCGGATACAGGTCGCGTTCGGGCACGAGGCTCGCGTCTCGGGCATGCTCGATGAGGCGGTACGGCCAGAGCGCCGGATCGTCGTCTGGGTACTGGCTGAGCACCTCGCTGACCCACTGGGCGCCTTTGCGCTTCTGGAGGCCTGCAGCAAGGTTCTCGACGTGCGCTTTCGGCAGCCCGGCGATGTCGGCAGCCACAGGCGCATGCGTTGCCTCGGCGGGCGCGGGCTCCGGGACTGTCGAGGATGCGGCTACCGCTTGGCGCGGCGAGCCGGCCGCAATCTTCGGCTTTGCGTCGCGGCCGACGGTCGGTTCGCGGAGTCGTTCGATGCCGTGGTTGCGACCCAGGCGCCGGAAGACCTCATCCGCGAGTCCGGTGAGTTCGGCCATGTCGGAGACGGTGGCGCCGTTGCGCATGTCGCGGACCGCGCGCTCGTCGATCCCCTTGCGCATCTGCTTCACGGTTTCGTGGGCGCGCTTGTATCGCCGGTAGTAGTCGGCGTCTTCGGGGGCGGGCGTGTACTCGGTGGCCATGGCCACCAGTTTCGCATAACAACTAGGCCAACGCCAGGGGCGACGCCTTGGGCAAATCGTTGGCCAACATCTGGGCCTATTGACAGGCCAACGCGTGGGCCTGACAATGGAGGTGTCAGGGAATGCGAGACCGAGGAGCCGACCATGCTGATCCACCAGATCGCCCGCCACATCGCCACCCAGGCCAGCCGGCGCGCCAACCGGACCCGCATCGGCTCGCACAAGTCCGTGGGCCGCCTGCGTGCCGTCCTCGCCAGCCTGGCCGCCCGCTGGAACCGCGCACACCACCCAGCGCCCTACCTCACCGTCGCCGACTACATGACCGACACCCTGCGTATGGACCGCGAAGACGCCCGCCGCTACGCACCCCCGCTCGGCGGCCACGTCCGCAAGGCCTACGCCGCGAAGTTCGGCCACGCCCCGACCGACACCGTTCTCGTCGTCGTCGGACGCGGACCGGCGCTTGCCCACCCCAGGATCGTGACCGCGACCGCGTACGAGCCGGGCGACATCGCCGTCCTCAACGCCGGGGCTCGTAACTACAAGCGCACCGCCGCCCTCCTGAACGGAGCCTCCTGATGACCAACACCAGCGTGGCGCCCTACGCCGTCGGCGATCGCGTGTCCGTCGCCTACGAGGCCGACGACGTCTGCGACATTCTGCGCACCGAAGCCACTGTCGTCGAAGTCAGGCCGGTGACGCCTGCATGGAACCTCAGCCTGCAATGGTGGGAGGTCCGCTGTGCCGGGGTGCCGAACCGCCGCACGGTGACGTGGCTCGTGGACGCTTCCGGTCGCGATGTCTACCCCTTCCCGAACGCCCAGACACCGGACGGCCTGCCGTGGATCGCCAAGGCCGACCCGATCGGAGCCTCCAATGACTGAGAACCTGCCCGAGCTGGTCCCGCACTGCGAGAAGCACGGCCCGATGACGCTGCGCCCTGCCGCCGTTCAGACGAAAGAGCAACTGTGGTGCGGCGCCTGGTACGACTGCACGTCCGTCGAGTTCGGCCAGCGGTGCGGCGTCTCGGCCCTGACCGAGTCGAAGGCGTTGCGTGCGCAGCTCGACGAGAAGCGTGCAGCACGGGCCGCTCGCGTGGCTGCGGGCACCAACATGCGCACTGCGCTGATCGGAGCCTGACCGTGCGCAAGCGCATCGATGTCTTCTGCGACATGTCGTCGCTCGCCCACCGCATGTCCGACATGCGCGACCGTTCCTGCCCCGAATACCTCGCGGCCGTCCAGGAGATGAACCGGCTGCGCGGCGAACTGTGCCGCGTGCAGGGCGTCGCCGAGCGGGATATCACGCCGGACGGCTACAACATCTCGGACAGCGCCTACGAGTCGGTCCGGGCGGACTGGATCTACAACCTGAACCAGATCGACGGCCACAAGTACCTGGACGGCGCGCGGGCGGCATACGCGAAGTGGATCGGGCTGCGCCCCGACCTCACCGAGGGCGACGACTGGTTCGCTGAAGTCGAGGTGTCCGAGGATGCCTGAAAACGAGCCCTTGACCCGCGACGCCTACCTCTATCCGCTTCAGCTGGACATGATGCGCGACCGTCTCGTCGAGCAGGGCGACTACCCGGCTGGCATGACGCTGTGCGAGGTCGCGGGGATGAACGGTGACGCCCCGGCCGGGGTGGGCTGCCCGTTCTACGGCGAGGACTTCTGCACCTGCGACCCGGTCGACTGACCACTACTTCCACACCATCTAGGAGGACTTGACCATGAGCGACTGGCGGCACGACGCCGCATGTGTAAATACGGACCCTGAGTTGTTCTATCCGATTGGATCTACAGGGCCGGCACTTCTTCAGATCGAGGACGCCAAGGCTGTCTGCCGCAGGTGCGTCTCGATCGATGCTTGCCTCCAGTTCGCTTTGGAGGCCGGGATCAACGAGGGCGTCTGGGGCGGCATGAGCGAGACGGAGCGAAGCGCCTTGAAGCGCCGCGCCGCCCGCGCCCGATCGCGGATGGCCTGACATGGCGTCGATCACCCGCGATTTCCCGCTCGCCCAACTTGTGGATTGGGACGTCCCATACTCGGACGACGCGATCCACACGACGAGTGAGTGGTGCGTGTTCCGCGCGCCTGACGACGGCTTGGTCTACCGGATCGACCTGAGTCCGCAGGCCGCCGAGTGCAACGACATGTACTGGTACGACGACATGCCCCGGGTGGTGACGGCCGAGCGTGTCGAACTGCGTCAGGCGCTTACCGACGCGTGGACGCCGGTCGAGACCGAGAACGGAGTTTGACATGCCTGACTGGACCCCGGCCGGCACTGACGCGGATCTCGACACGATCCTGGACGGCGAGTTCGCGTGTACTCGCGTGTGGGAGGCGTGGCAGGTCGGCACGATGACGCAGGACGACTTCACGCCGATGGCCGAGACCGAGATCGTGAGCGACTTGCTCGCCTGGCGTGACGCGGCTGTGCACGCCGCCATCGAGCGCGCCGTGCAGCGGTTCCGCGAGAACCCCATGTGGGCCACCGCAGCCTCTTGGAACGGCGCCCAGCAGGCGGCCGAGTGGTTCGCGGCGCTCGCTACTGACCTGAATGGAGACGACCAGTGACCCTCACCGACCGCCGCGCCGAAATCGCGGCACGCATTCCCGCAGGCGAGCACCCCTGGCGCCTCGAACCGCGCATCGTAGCCTCCGGGCTCGACGAGTGGGAGGAAGGGTTCGAGATCTGGACGGCGATCGAGGACGGCGACCACCTTGTTACCGAAGTCCACCACGAGTTCGACCCCGACGATGAGGAGTGCGACGGCGAGTCGGGCATCGTCTCCGTCCAGATCGACGCCACGCACGACATCCACCCGCAGGCCTCGGCGATCGCGCAATTCATCCTCCACGCCCGCGACGACATGACGTGGCTGCTCGCCGAGGTCCAGCGCCTCACCGACGAACTCGACGCCCGCGAGTCGAGCAGCGACCTGGCGGCCACGCGGGAGATCGACCTCCGCGCTGACCGCGACGCCCTTGAGGCGAAGCTTGACTCCGCGCTCTCCACCGTCACGGCGCTGACTCAGACGATCCGTGCCATCCCTGACGCCGTCGCGAATGACGCCGCGAACCTCCGCGCATGCCAGGGCGCAGCGCGACCGCCTCGCTGTCGAACGCAACCAGGCGTTGAGCGACCTTGCCGGCGCGAACGAGCAGCTCGACCACCTCGCGGAGCGCGTTGCCGAAGTCAAAGCCGAGCGCGACGAAGCCCGCAAGGTCGCCGCCAGCCTGCTCCACGGCATCGAACTGCACGCCGGCTTCGACGCCATCAAGACGCTCAACGTCACCGATCTCCCGGCCTGGGCCACGCCGTGGCTCGCTGCTGAGCGTTACGCCCGTGCCCGTGCCGCCACCGAGGAGACCGTGTCATGACCGACCTGCCGTTCGACCCCGGCGCCCGGAAGCGTGTCGCCGCGTTCCTTGCAGCCCATGCAGCGCGCAGTGCCGACTATCCGTCAGCCACGCGTCCCGCCACGAAGCGGCTCGCCACCGTCAGCGCGCCCGGCTCGGATGTCGAGCACGTCTTGACCGACGACGACCTGGACGAGGTTCTGCGCCAGTTGGCGGACGCGAAGGACCGGGCCGAGATGCTCGCGGAGGCGAGCGCCGTGCACCGCGGGACGATCGACGACCTCGAAGAAGCGCTCGTCGAGGCGCGCGAGGCCCGAGACGTCTGGCTCGACACGGCGATGAAGCTCAAGGATCGCTGCGCCGATGCTCAGGCCGGGCGCAAGGCGGCCGCGACGGAACTCGCCGCGCTGAAGGCGACGCGCCCGTGCGGCCGGTCGGCGACGCATCCGCCGCACATGTGGATGAGCGCGCGGCGCGGGGTTCAGTGCGCGGGCTTCGGCGAGTGCGACGTTGCGCCTGCCGTGGCTGTGGAGCCCGCCCCGAAGCCAGCGCATGCCCCGACCCCGAACGGTCTGCTCTGCACGTGCGGCGAGCCGTTCGGGCACGACGAGCCGCTGGGTGATCTCGATGTCTGACCTGGACCTGCTCGCCGCGTCCCTCAATGACACGACCCGGCATTTGGCCGAGCACATTCAGCGGCGCGCGGAGGAGATCGCTGATCCGCAGATCCTCGCGGTCCGGCTGGACGCGAAGGACAAGATCGACCGGTTGCGCAGCGACCACAAGTTTGAGAACCAGCGGAAGGACGACCTGATCCGGGAGTTGCGGCGGCAGTTGGATGCGGCTGTCCGCTCCGTTGAGCGCCTGCATACCGAGGTCAAGGAGACCCGCGGAGCCGTGCGCCGTGTCGAGGTGCTGCATGTGTGGACGAACGAGGACGGCAAGAAGTTCGTGTTCGCCGACGAGTTGTGGACCGCGCTTGCCGAGGCGGGCAGTCCGGCCGCACGGGCGCTCGCGGAGATCCAGCAGCGGAGGGCCGACGCCGATGCCTGAGCCGTCCATCCAGTTCGCCACGATATTCAGGGGCCTGATCCGGTTCTTCGTCCCGGTCGTGCTCGCCACCGCGGGGGCCGGGTTCGCCGCCCGCGCGATTTACCACAACACGTCGGCGCAGGCCGTGCTCCTGGTCGTCGCCGGGACTGTCGCGGGCGCGATCCTCGGCGCGATCTGGGTGATCAAGCACGTCGAGCAGGACCCCCGGGCCACCGACCGCGAGCAGTGCAACGTACCCGAAACCACCACCAACGAAGGGAACTGACCGTGTCCGCAGACAACTCCTGGTCGGGCCGCGTCACTATCACGCCGCCGTTGACTTGGCAGGAGTGCAAGGTCTCGCCCGGCGTCGAGGACGTGAAACTCGACATCCACGAGGAAGACGGGCCCGACGGCCGCATCCTGACTGCCGTAGCCGTGGTTCCCGCGCGCCGGAGCGACTCGTGGTCGGCGCATACCGGGCAGGAGCTTCAGTTCCTCATCGACTCGCATCCGGGCCACGAGTTCGACGGCTACCTGAGGGTCGACTGGAAGCCCGTGTACGGCGACGGCCAGGTGCTCGCTGAGCGCTGGACGGTCGTCGAGCGCACGGTCGTGCACGAGGTGGGGCGGCTGGCCTGGGAGCTCGACGGCGGGGACGGTGCCTGATGGACAGCGCGAAGGCGATCGCCGACCTGCGTGCCGCCGTCACGAAGGCGGGCGACACGGCCCGGTTGAACACCCCGATCACGATCACGCTCGACCAGGCGCGGGCGATCCTGGGCCGCGAGGCGTGGCTGACCGATGCTGTCGTGATGGCGGCAGCGCTGTGGTTCGAGGAGATCAAGGACCCGCGTGAAGCCGACTACGCCTCCGAGTGCCTGTACGAGACGGCGGAAGACCTCAAGCAGGCCAACCCGCGACTCAAGGGCGGTGCGTGATGCCCGCGAAGTCCGCCCTGGACCGCCTCACCCAGCTCGTCGCGGAGCACCCGCACTCGCCGGCGTCCACGCGCGTGTCGCTGACGTTGGGTGAGGTGCGGGACCTGAAGTGGCGGCTCGACTGGCTGGCCGCCGAGTGCGAGTCGGCGACGGAGAAGGAAGGTGTCTGATGGCCCGCGAGTACACGCCGACGCGCCGCTGCCCGCACAGACTGTGCGTGCCGCTGCATATCGGCTTCATCCTGCCGACGATCATCTTCGTCGTGCTGCTGTTCATGCACGGCACGGGCGGGCAGTCGCTGGGGCAGGCGAGTTTCCTGTGGGGTTTCCTGATCCTGGTCGGCGTGGTCTGTTATGCGATCGCTCGGATCGTGCACGGCCGGTCGGATAAGGAGCTCGACCGATTGGAGCGCCGCGACAAGGCGCGTCCCAGGGGGCGCCGTACCATGGACGCGGTCTGCAACACTTGTTGCGGGTTAGGGCGGCTAAGCCGTTGCCTGCCATCCCCTGGGACGCAGGGTCCAGCCTAACGGTCCATGAGCAGGCTCTCGTCGGAGTACCGGTCGACGAACGAGAGCTGCCAGTTCGCCGGTAGTTGCTCGCCGCAGTCCGGGTCGGTACAGAGCCACGCGATACGGTTGCCGTCCACGTCAGCGATGGGGCGTTTCCTGGGCCAGGCCGCTGCCCGCCTTCCCACCTGCGGCGACGCCAGGTGCCTTGCGGGAAACCGCAGGTCGCGTTGCGCGGTCGGTCGGGGCGGGGGCAAGCATCGGCCCGCCCGCGCCCGCTGCCCGTACGCTGTCTGCATGTGCCGCTACGGGATGACCAACTACAAGACCCACTACGTGTGCGTCCCGTGTCGCCGGACGCTGAAGTCTGACCCGCTGGACCTTGTCGCCGGATCGACGCCGGGCTGCCCCGAGTGCGCCGGGCCCACGCTCCATGTCGGCCGTGACTTCGCCGCTCCCCGGCGCCTGGACGACGGCGCGTGGCGCGCTCTCGCTGCTGTCCTCGACGCCGGGTTGCGGTTCGATTCGTGTGGCTGTGGCGGCCCCGGTGGGCGTCCGCGTACGCCTGCTGCGGCGCGGGCCAGGACTCGGTATGCCCAGCGGACCGGAAAGCCCGCGGCGAAGGCGCTGAGCGAGCCGTACGGCGTGTACTGACGGCCGCGTTTATGCTAGACGTGCCCTGTGGCAGGGACTTAGGCCCCGGGCTTCGGCTCGGGGCCGTTCGCTTTGGCCTCCTACGCGTCGTCTACGGCGTCGAGCGGGTCCGTCAGGCACTTGTGCCACACACCGCTCGCCGAGGTGCACAGGAACGCATTCACGTACATGGCACGGGCCTTCTCTGGCGTCTCCGGCTCGTAGTAGTGGCCAGTCTCCTTGCTCGTTGGCTCCTTGTAGTCCTTGCGCATCTTGTCGTGCGCCCACTTCCAGACGCCTGCGCGGACATCCCACAGTTCGTTGAGCACTTCCTGAACCTCATCGACGGAGAGGTGAGGGATCAGCGCGATGTAGCCGTCTCGCTCGGTGCGGTTTTCCTCCGGGACGTTCGACGTCTTGCGCTGCTTCGGCACGCGTTCAGCTTGGGGAGTTTCCTGCGACTCGGCGGACCTCTTCGCGGTTGGCGCGTGAGCGTCACCCCTTGGGCGGTCCCGCCCCGGAGCCGTCGTTCCGACGGCACGCGACGATCGCTCCCTATTACTAGGTACATAGCTAGGTGGCCGTACAACCTTGTCCACTGGTTCGATCAAATTTGTACACTGGTCGTCTGGATCGGTGTACAAATCTGACTCCCAGACTTCAAGGTCATCTTCGGGCTCGCGAAGGTGCCAACCGTCCAGCCCGGGAACGCTCGGCAGCACTTCATCCTGGATCGACGGATCCGGGATCGTCAACTGGTACTCATCCGAGTACTCGCGGTTCACCCCGGCCTTGTACTCGCGGGCCTTGCGCATCCATCCGGTCTTCACAAGCACTTTGATGTGGCGGCGGATCGTCAGTTCGTTGCAGTGGTGGTCCGACGCCAGTCGCTCGTTGCCAGGGTGAACCTTGCTGCCGTCCGTGTTGCCGTAGGTCGACATGGTGAAGCCGAGCGCTTTGGGCCCGTCGGGGATGTTCGCGGATCGAAAGGCTTTGCGCCACGTCTTGACGTCGGCATCGTGCCCCTTGGCTTCGGCGATGATGTGCTGGCTCTTGCCGCGCGGCTTTCGAGTTGCGGGGTCGAACGGGCGACGCTTGTCGGTGGGTGCTGCTACCGTCATAGGTAGTTCTGCTCCTTGCGCGGAGTCGGGTTGGCGAGCGGGAACTCGCTGATCATCACCATTCGGCCCGGTCCTTCTGGATCGGGCCGAATGCTTGTTCTAAGTGTCCCAGAGCCTGCCGACATCCGGGACGCGACAGCGCATCTGTCGACACGTCGCGGCACACCTCGCGTACGGGACACTGGACGGCATGAAGTCCACCGTCGACCAGTTGCCGCCGCGCTGCACCCTCTGCGGCAGGGAGATCTGCTATCGCACTGGCGACGACCTCTGGGCCTGGCCCAAGGGCTGGTACCACGTCGAATCCGGCCTTCGACACTGCTATCCCTACTCGTCGCACGATCAAGCCGCACCGGCCTTGGACGGGTCCTCGTTCACGATCGAGCGCGGCCCGGCCGACCCGAGCACCCACGCGATGGTGGCTGCGGCGACAGGCGGCGGCCCGCGGGCGCGGGAGGTCCGCCCGCAGTTCGCGAACGAGGACCCGTTCGAGTTCGCGACCGGCACCGTGCGGTTCGGCGACGGGCCGACGATCCCCGCATCATCGTTCTCGATGGCCACCGAGCCGCCCCGTCCGGCGTACGGGTTCGAAGCGGGCAGCCTCGAGGCGCACGGCACACTGGAGATGACGCTGGACGAGGACGGCATGGGGTTCGCTGCCGTGCTCCTCGCAGGGACAGGCCTGCCACGGCACGACCTGCGCTACGAGTACCCGGACGGCGCGGACAAGTACTGCCCGGTGTGCCATGAGCCCGCCACGGCGCTCAACGTAGAGGGCGTGGCGTTCTTCCCGTCGGGCGGCGTCAGGGACGGGGACAGCGTCTCGTTCCGGCTCGTCGGCGTGGACCCGGCCGCGTACCGGTGCGAGCCGTGCGGGCATCAGTTCGACCGGGACGGGAAGGAGATCGAGCCGTGACTGAACTCGCACTCGACCCGGCCTGCCAGTTCGCAGCCGCCACCGCCAACTCGGACATCACCCACGACGTTTGCTGCCTCGACGAGGATGCCGAGACCGGCCGCGTCACCATGTGCGGGCTCGCACTCCCCGACGGTGACGACAGTGCCATCGCGGACGGGATCGAACCCACCTGCGTGGTCTGCCAGGACCTACTCGGCAAGTGGGCTGAGTACGGCGACCTCTACCACGAAGATCCACGCCAGCCGGTTGTTGAGCCGTGCCGCGTGTGCCCGCGAAGCCACGGGGAGGGCGAGTGTGGATGATCTGGTGACGCATCATGAGCCCGCCCTGTACCGCTCGGGCCGTCACGGCTGCTGGGCGACCTGCGGATGCGGGCGTTGGCACTCACGGCGGTGGACGACCGTGGGCGGGGCGCACCTTGAGTTCGGGCGGCATCTCCTCGACATGAATGGCGGGAACCGATGAAGCACAGCACCCTGACCATGGGCGACGCGGTCGCCCGCAAGTCCATCCTCCAGGTCGACACCGGCCGCAGCGCGGACCTGGTGAAGGTCAAGGCATGCGCCGGGACCGGGCCGTACACGGTGACGGTGCGCCCAGTGACGTGGCTGGACCGGGCGTGGATGCGGCTGGGGGCGTACGTGCGGCGCCCGTGGCGGGCAGTCCGGCACTGGCGGCTCACCCGATGCGACGCGCGCTTCTGCTGGCGCCCTGAGCGGTTCGTGGACGCGGACTGGAACGGGTACTGCGGGCGGCACAAGCCCGACGGGGCGCAGGAGTTGCCGTCCCGATGAGCATCCCTGACGAACCGGCCGACTTCCTGAAGGTCCCGATGGCCGACGGCGGCAGCCGGACGCTGCTCGCGCGGTTCACCGACGGTACGGTCCTGTGCTGCATCTGCTTCGGCCGGTTCCGCATGGACGAGTTGAACCCGGTCGAGGGCGGCAGGGTTGAGGACGTGTGCAAGCAGTGTGCGGCCGACGAGATGCGGGAACTGGAGCGGCGCGCATGACCGCCGTACAGCCCTTCCCTGACGTGCCAGCCTGGCAGGAACCGCACGAGCGCTCACAACGCTGCCTAGAACTGCTCGACAAGCTGCGGCGCGGCCGGTACCAGCCGGCCGAGTCCACGGTGTGGATGGCGGACAGCAAGGCAGCGAAGCGCGCCGGGGTGCACGAGTGGGAATGGCGCAACATCATCCTGACCAGCCGGTAGCAGTCTGGCGGCTCAGCGTTAGGTGGCAGCGTCCCGGTGTGGCAGAGCACGGTCTTGTCGGCCGCGATACCGCGTGCCGCCGTCGTGATCGGCCTGCCGCAGTGGCCGCAGGTCTCATCAGGCATCGGCTTCCGTCTCCCACCGCACGTCGTAGCCTTGCCGTTCAACGGCTTCCCGGATCTCGGTGACAAGCATCGCGCCGCCCAGTGTCAGGTATTCGTTCGCGGGATCGTCGTCCAGCGCGGTCAGGTACAGGTCGCCGACACGGGCCAAGACGGCCAGGTCGCGCTGCATGGCCTCGATCTGGGCGAGCAGGGTTGCCGGGTCGGGTCGGCCGAGGATGTCCGCGAGGATCTCGTGCTCGCAGCGGCCCGCCATCGCCGCGAACGTCTCGAGCATCCCGTCGAGGTACAGCTTCCAGTCCGGATGCTGCACGTCGGCCGGGAACGTCATCCCGTCGTCCTCATAGTCGCGCACCGGCTGCCGCCACAGCTCGAAGCCGTCACGACTGGTCGCGCGCTGCTCCCAGCCTGTGCGCAGCAGGTAGGCGTGCACCTGCTCCAGCGTTGGCGCGGCGTCAGCCATCGATCCTCCACTCGGGCTTGAAGTCGGGGTGCCCGGCAAAGGGTGCGGCGAGCAGCTTCTCCTGCACAGCCACTGCCCCGACCGCGAACACGACGAAGGCGGCCACGGTAAGCGGCGCGTCGGCGGGAAGCGCTGCGACAGCCCCTTCCGCGTCGTGGCGTAGGACTTCCAGGTGGCGCAGCATCTGCCGTTTGGCTGCGATGTCGGCGAGCACCCGGGCCGGATCGTGGTAGGCGATGTGCCGCAGGTTCGCCTCGGCCTCGTCCTGCCACTCGGCGCTGAACGCGATGATAGGCGTCCCGTTGTACTCGCCCGCCTCGTAGTCGTTCCAATCCTCGCCCTCGTACGGGTCGCGGCCCTGAATCAGGCGCAGCGGCGTGTCGGCGGCGGCGTGCTTGTCCCGGGTTGCGCACCACTGGCCAGCGACGGGCACCTGTGTCGTCGCTTCGGCGAGTCGCTGCAGTTCGTCGTAGCGGTCCGAGATGAACCGGATGATCTCGGTCATCGCCGTCTCCAGATGATGTCCGCGGGTCCGACGACGGACCCGACGCAGTACTTCGTTGCCGCCCGGCGCCGACGCATCGACCGGTTGACCTCTTGCAGCAGTTCGTCGGCCTGCTGGATCTTCTCGTAGGTCTGCTTCGTGTGCCCGAGTTCGCGCAGGATCGACCGGTAGTTGTCGGGCAGGTCGGCCCACGGGGTGGCGGGCAGCGAGCGGCGGGTCATCCGCGCATCCATGGCGGACAGGTGTGCGGACGCCCGTGGATGATCGTGCCGTCCACCTTGCGGCAGCCGTCCAAGAACCGGCCCGGCTTCGGCTGCGGCGTGGGTGTCAGTGCCGTGGCGTACCCTTCGGCCGCCCTGGCGAGGTTCGCGTTGATCACACGCACGACCTCCTCGCCGCCGGGAAGCGCTTCAAGCACGTCCATTAAGCCTTCGACGTGCGCCGGGACCGGGTCGCCGGGCAGCGCCCCTAGCACGCCGATCGGCCACGTGGCGGGGATCGTGGCCTCGCCGTACAGCATGAGGTCGGTTTGCGCGTCCGCGATGGCGCGCTGCACGGGGGTCATGCCAGCACTCAGTTTCGCGCTCAGTTCGGCCAGTGTCGGCCCCGGTTTCGCATGCTGCCCGGCTGCGGCGATCCGTGCGTCCCGCTGCGTGTCGGGATGCTCGCGGAGCATCTGGCGGCCCTTGTCGGCGACTTCGAGGTCGCCGCGGCAGCCGCATCCGCAGCCGCTGATCACGCGTCGCCTGTCGAGCCGCCGGATCTTCGCGAGGATCAGATTCTCCGGGATCTGCGCATAGTCGTCGGGCGTCCCGCCGATGCGGTTCCAGTCGCTGGCGAGGTAGGCGGCCACGTCCCAGCGGGTGGCCCAGTAGGCGGGTTCGCCGGTTGAGGTGGGGCGGGCGTGGCGGCAGGCTTCGATGGCTTCAAGGAACAGCAGGTCGGGGATGTCGGAGCACTTGCGGTAGACCGGCACGGTGCCGACTGCGGGCTTCCACTGGGTTTCCAGGTGCCAGATCCACCGCTGGTGTTGCGGGGCGTCGTCGAGCGCGACCCGGATGATGAAGACATCGGCGTGCGGGAGGATGCCGCGCACGTATCCTTCGATCGGCTTGCTGGTGGGGAGTATGGATGCGACGCGCTGGCCGACGGTGAATCTCGGTTCAGGCATCGCGGTCTCCTGGGTGGGCGTGTTCGCAGCCCGGGTCCTGGCAGGCGTGGAGGCCGTGCGCGGGCGCGTAGACCATGGGGAGCCCGTCGGCGGGACACGCGCAGGCCTCGTCGGCCGGTTCGACGCTCCAGCCGTCGGCAGTGTGGACCGGGGCGTAGCGTCCCCGCTCGGTGGCGGTGAACGGTTCGGCAAGCGGGAAGCGGTGTTCGCGGTCAGGCATTGAGTCCCCAGAGTGGTGAGTAGGTTGTGCGTTGGGCGATCAGCCCGCTGCGGTAGTACGCGGCGAAGCTGTCCACGACCGGCGGCGGCTTGAGCGTCTCGGGCATGTCTCGGAGCACCGCAGCCAGCGTCTCGCTGAGCACCTCGACGTCTTCCGTGGTGCCGTCGTCGTACACGCGCCGCAGGTGCCGCGCGGGAACGTCGTCGTCCTCGATGACGGGAATGCCGAGCAGTGGCGGCGGTTCCCCCGGCTCACGCTTGTTCGGCTGCAGCTTCAGGGTCAGGTACTGCAGCACGGTCGCGTCGCAGCGCAACTCGCGCAGGAACGGGCCGTGCTCCTCACGCATGCGGTCCATGGCGGCCTGGAGGTCGAGGACGTTCTGCCAGACGTCGCCAGGGGCTGGGTCAGTCATCGTCTTCGCCCTCCGCCTCGTCGAGGAACGGCCCTTCCGCAGTCTCGACGATGATGTTCAACAACGGGCCCTCGTTCGGGTGCGGCTCACCGTACGGCCACGCGACCGAGCCGTACGACATGACGGTCCACGACCGTGCGATCACGACGTAGTTGCCGGTCAGGTCTTCCTCGTTCGGCGCGTGCTGATGGTTGAGGTAGATCAGGTCTCCGACGACGGGAGGGTGCGGCGTGGCAAGTCGCCCAGGATCCCATCCGCCGACCCAGACCATGTCGTAGCGGTAGGTCGGGGCGTCGGTGACTTTCGTTCGGCGATAGAAGCCGCACCGGACTTCGGCGGGGGCGGTCTTGCTCATGCGCTGTCGCCGCCGTTCTCGGCCGGGCATCCGAGCCAGGGGCAGTGCACCAGCTTCAGTTCGATGTGCGTCGGCCCGGTCGCGGGGGACGTCGGATGGAAGTAAGCGGACGTGTCGCACCTGGCGCTCTCCAGGCCATACCAATGGCCGTTGAGTGTGACGCAGTTGCCTGCGGTCAGGCCGGTGAGGTCGATGTCGTGGTGAGCGCCCAGGTGCTCGGCGGCGATGGCGTGCGGTGGGGGCATCGTGGTTTCGGGCACGGGTCCAGTGTCCACCAAATGGTCCTACTGGCATGCCTTTTGCGGCCACGCCGTGGCCTGCGGTTTTCCAGCAACCTTTAACAGGCCGCCGTCGAATTCAAGGTTGGGCGCGTTTCCTTGAATTCCGCAGGTCGGGCCGCTGCCGCCTGACGGTTCCTGACGAAAGCTGACGGTCTCGGACAGCGCCGGACAGTCTCGGACACCCGTCCGGGTTTCCTGCTCACGGACAGTCTGGCGGCGCGCTGCGGGTAGCGTGGAAGCGTTCCGGTCGTCCTTCTCGGGCACGCGCTGGAGCAGGTCGAGGTTGCCTGGTACTCCGACACGCACGCAAGCGGTCCCTCCGGCAAGAGGGGCCGCTTCGCCGTACCGGACAACCGTGCGTGGTGCGACGTCTTAGAGGGGTATGGACGAACTTCGCACGCAGTTCCACGACGCTCGCCGCGCCATGATCGACGCGTTCATCGATCTTCTTACGCTCGCGCATGAGGCAGGCGTCGCCTGGGACGTCCAATCGCAGATCCAAGGCCAGTTCTGGGACGGCAACGTCGAACTCAAGGACGCATTCGAGGCGACCAACTTCGCCGCCAAGTTTGGGCTCTGGCGACGGCCCTAAGCCGCGATTCGCTGCAACACGACGGTCGGCGGGTCCTCGGCATGGCTGGCCACTGACGCGGCGCCGATCGACAGCGACGCCCACACCCGCTTGCCGTGACCGACGGGTTCCGTACCCCAATCGGCTGCGAGCGCGTCCACGAGCAGCAGGCCGCGACCGCCCAGTTCGTCGTCGGTGGCTTCGCGCTGCTCGGGCATGTGCTCGCCTCCGTCCTCGACCTCGATGAACAGCAGTCCGCCATCCGCCTCACGGTCCGTGTAGATGGCGAGCAGCGCGGGCTCGTCACCGTGCTCCACAGCGTTCGTCACCAGTTCGGACATGATGATGTCCGCCGAGTCGGCGAGATACCCCAAGCCCCATTCGGCGAGCGCGTCGTCAAGGATCCGACGGGCCTGCCGCGGCGCCGTCAACGTCAACGCCAGGCCGGTCGTGCGGCGTTCGCTGATCGTGCCGTGCTCGCCCGTGATGATGTGCATCCCGGCGTTCGGCGAGGAGTAGTAGCGGCTCACCGGGTCGCCGCCGCGAGTAACTCGGTGACACGTGCGATGTCGTCTCGGACAAGCGGCGCGACCAGGCCGCCCGTGGACGGGTCCGCGTCGGCGAGGAGCACGGTCTGCAACGCCGCGAGGGCGGTGCACGCTATTTCGCGGCAGAGTTCCGCAGTGTCGCTGCCGAGGCTGAACGTACGCAGGCGTTCGGATGCGTCGGCCAGGTCCCGCCGCAGGTTCGTGTAGCCGGGCGGGGCTTGGGTCGCGCGCATGGCGTCTCGTTTCGGCTGGCTGCTGTTGTTCCTTCGAGGAAACCGCTTGATCGGTGATGCGGCAATCGTTGGAGAAGCCCGCGCGTGTGTGAATCAGGGTGTGCGAATCGGCGCCCTGTGTATCGATGCAGTGAATCGGCTGTCGACGTGCAGGTCGGGCGCTTAGACTCCCGTGCATAAGGCCCCGGCTGAGGGAGTGTCAGCGTCATGGCGCACAGCACGGCACCGAACGAGAAGCTAGCGGCGGTCCTCGTCGAAACGGGGTTCAGCGCGGCCGGTCTCGCCCGGCGCGTGAAGGATCTCGCCAAGCACGAAGGCAAGCCGGCGCCGCATGCCGACCACACCTCCGTCGCCCGCTGGCTCGCCGGGCAGCGCCCCCGTGCAGCTACGGCCTCTCTGATCGCCGGGGTGTTCACGCAGGCGCTCGGCCGCCGCATCACCGAAACCGACCTCGGATTCGCCGCGGCGCCGCCGGACCCGGACGCGGCACTCACCTACCAACCCGACCTCGCGGCGACCCTGGCGGCGAGCACCGACCTGACCGGGAGCGACACGCACGTGCACCGACGTAGGTTCCTGACTGCCGCTGCGGCGACCGCGACCGTGTTCGCGGTGCCCGCGATCCGCTACCTGACGGCTCCCGACGCGCCGCCGCCCGTGCAGGCGGCCGGGCGCACGGTGGGCATGGAGGAGGCCGCGGCGGTACGTGTCGTCACCAACACTTTCCGCAAGCTCGACAACCAGTTCGGCGGCGCCCACGGCCGCACCTCGATCGTCGCCTACCTGCGGGACGAGGCGATGCCGCTGCTCAAGCACGGCTCGTATACGGCAGTCGTGGGGGCGGCCCTGTTCAGCGCCGTGTCGGAACTGATGCTGCTCGCCGGGTGGATGGCGTTCGACCTCGAACAGCATCCGGTGGCGATGCGCTATCTGATCCAGGCGCTCAAGCTGTCCGAGGTCGCGGGGGACAGACCGCTCGGCGCGGAGATCCTGAACGGCATGTCGCATCAGGCCGCGTACCTCCGCCAAGGCGCGGAGGCGGTCGATATGGCGCGTGCGGCGGCGCAGGTGGCACGCAGGGCCGGGCAGCCTGTCCTGGTGGCTGAGTCGCTCGCGTCGGAGGCTGGCGGGCATGCTCTGGCCGCCGCGCCCCGCTCGGCTGCGGTGGCGCTCCTCGGCGCGGAGGATGCGCTCGCCAAGGCGGACCGGGTGCAGGCGCCGGACTGGCTCGGGTTCTTCGACGAGAAGTACCTGCACGCCCGCACCGGCCGCGTCCTGCTCGACGCCAAAGACCCGAAGGCCGCAGCGAACGCGATGACTGCGGCGCTCGTGATGAAACCCGGCTTCGACCGGGGCAAGGTGTTCAACCTCGCGGTGCTCGCCCAAGCCCAGGTGCACGCCGGGGACGTGGATCGCGGCTGCGTGACCGCGGCAACTGCAGCGAAGGCTGCTGCGACGGTGAACTCGAAGCGCGCTGTGCGCGAGCTCGCGGCCGTCGCCCGGAGCCTCGAGCCGTACCGGTCCTCGGAGCCGGCACGGAACGCGCTCGCGCTGCTGCCCGCTATTTGACCCCCAGCCGGTCGCGCGCGGCCAGTAGGCCGACGACTGAGGCCGCCCCGAGCACGGTGCCCAGGATGAGCGCGGGAACGTCGGAGAGCGGCATCCAGCGGGTTTCCTGCGTCTCGTTGATGTCGAGCACGTCCGAGACCTTCACGGGGCCCTGGCCGAGGTAGACGTGGTTGAGCGCATCGGCGTTCCCGGTCATCGGCTGGAACGAGCAGAGGCACTCGACGCGGCTGGGCCGCCAGCCGGTTTCTTCCTCGGCTTCGCGAGCGGCGCACTCGGCGGGGTCTTCGCCTTCGTCCACATATCCACCGGGCAGTTCCCAGACCCACAGGCTGGGGATGAACCTATGGCGCCGGAGCATCAGCGCTCGCTGCTGGTCGTCCACGAGGACGCACATCGCGGCCGGCGCGACACGCAGCACGGCCTGTTCGAACTCGACGCCGTCCGGCAACGTCACGTGGGCGATCGACAGGGCGGTGCGCTTCGTGGTCGCGAGGGTCGGCAGGTCGAGGGGGCGTTCTTCGACGGTCCAGCGGGTGTCGTTGGTCACCCGCCGAACCTTAGCGAACCGCGCCAGGCGCGATCAGAGGGACGAGTTGAACGCGGCCACGACGACCTTGGCACCGGTCGGCCGCAGTCGGTCGAGGATCCCGGGCGCGGCGACGCGGCCGAGCGGGGCAGTACGCACGTCGGTGAGCGTGGATGTCATGACGGTGTCGGCGGGCTCGTTCACGGGGTCTCCTGGCTGGTTCGGGCCGGCGCTGCTTAACGCCAAGGATACGGCCATCGGTGCTGGTTACGTGCGGTTTCTGGTCTGCCACCCCTCGTCGCGGGTCCAGACGGCGCGCTTGCCATACGGCGCCAGCAGTTGCTCCAGGATGTCATCCGCGACCTGCCTAGCGTCCGGGGAATAGACGCCGGAATCGATCTTCTGCCATAGCGCGAGCAGCGCACGCTTGGCCGCGACGTCGGCGAACACGAACCCAGGATCGTTCGCAACGACATGGTTGGCGATCGCATCGCCGAGGAAGCCATGCGGGCCGACGGCGAGAGTCGCCTCCTCGCAGGAGACGTACTCGCCGTCGACGCTGCGCCAGTGCGTACCGTCCACGTCGTGGCGGGGCCTGGCGTCGGCCGCAGCGGCTACAGCGAGCAGTTGGCGGTCGTCCAGGCGCGCGGTGATGAACGCGACGATGCTGGGTGGTTCGACGGGAGAAGTCGTCATGGCCGCAGTGTCCCACCGTGCGCGTCCAGCCTGTCCGCGATAGCCCGCGCGGTCCGCAGGTCGATGCAGACGGTCGTGTCGTCCCGGGCGCCGCGGCACTTCTCCTGCACGTACGCGACGAACGCGGCGACATCGTCCTCCTCGCGGCAGTCGCATTCGGGATGGTTGCAGTACCAGCCGCCAGCGGTGTCGCGTTCTTCGACGGTCTCGAGGATGAGCGGCTGCGTGACGAAACTGACCGTCTGCGCCTCAACCAGTGCGGCGGCCACGGCGTTCATCGGGCACGCCTCGGTGCAGTCGCTCTCGAGGTGCGGTTCCTGGCCGATCGCGAAATGGTAGAGGCCCGTGACGGGCGCGGTGAAGCGCTCAGGCATCGCCGGTCCTTTGCGGTTCGCTGTCGGGGTACGCGAGGGCGGCCAGCCAGTCGTCGGCCATCAGCCCCGCATGGAGCCCGGCTTCGGGCGTCGGTCGCCCAGCGTCCGGGCCGTACGTGGCGATCAGGTCGACGATCGGGCCCGTGTCGAACAGCGGGTGGTCCGCGGGGATCGGGCCGATAGCTACCGGGCGGTAAGGCGACGCGTCGTCAGGCACGGGGCGACTCGATTCTGAGAGTCAGGGATTCCTGGCGTTCGAACGCTTCGCGTGCCCAGTGTCCCCGCTCGCGTTCGCCGCGGCGCGCTTCGATCAGTTCTTGCACGTACTCCTCGACACGATGGGCGCCGTGGATGTGCTCGTGGATCTCGCCGCCCGGGTGCCCGAACGCTTCGATGGCGATATCCGGGTAGCGCGAGAACGCGGCCCTGCACTCGCTCTCGGTGCCCTCGTAGGTCCAGACGCATGTCCGGAGCGGGCACTGCCATTGGAACCGGTCGTCAGGCATCAGCGTGCTCCTTCGCCGCGGTCTCGGACTCGTGGCACGGCGCGCAGATCGGCATTGACCGCGTCCCGCCCGACGGCAGCTTGTAGACGAGCCGCGTCGTGGCGCGGGCCTGGCAGCGGTGATCAGGATCGGCGCCGCAGATATGGGCGCACGTGTCGCCCTGGCTCGGCCAGTTCGCGTCCGATTCGCTGAGCGGGTCGCCCCAATCCAGTTGGCCTACGCTCGCGCCGTATTCCGCCCGAGACGGCGACGGGTACACCGCCCTGTCCATGCTGGCGATAATGCCGTCGAATCCGGGGCGCCGGTTCGCTTCGTCGAGGATGCCCTCCATCGCGGCATAGTCGGCGAACGACACGCCCGCGGTCGCTGTGCGCAGCCACAAGATCGCGGCCTCGACGTGTGCCGAAGCCAGCGCCCGCAACTCCTCGTATCGGCGCGACGGCACGAACTCGGTCCGCCACCCGCACGGGCAATGACCGCGGATCTCCCGGGTGGCCTCGTCCATCTGCATGTGGTCCGCGCATTGGAGCGCTGGCCCGCTGCCGGTTTCGAGGACCCGGATCGGCTGGTCGTCTGCAGGGTCGGCTGGCCAGAGGATCGTGCCTGCGGGCATCAGGTCGGGGTGTTCGAGCAGCGCGGCGCGGACATGACACCGCAGCAGTATTTCGTCGGGTTCGGCGCCCTCGGACCAGCCTATGCGGCGCCTGAAGTGCGCGGGCTCGCCCCTGCTGCGTGTCGGCAGGGTGATGCCGTACTCGGTTATCCGGTACAGGATCGACTGGAGGGGCGTCCAATTGCCGAGGTCTAGCGGCGATATGCAGACGACGGCCTCGAGCGGCTTCGCGACGTGCCAGGCGGTGGCGAGCTCGTCCGTGTAGATGACCTGCCCGGCGGAAGGTCCGTCGACCAGGATCACGGGAACGCCGACCGGCCTAGGCATGTCCGGCCGCCCTCGGGTGATCCGGATGCAGCCGAGGCCAATACTGCGACACGGGGATGCCGTGGCCGCGCAGGTGCGACTGGGTCAGCGTCATCACCTCGGCGACCGTGCCGCCCATGTGCAGGCCGCCGCACGAGCAGTCGATGCCGAACAGCACCGGCTCGCTGGACGCGAGGCTGCGGAAGTCGAGGTGCGGGGTGACGGTGAGCGTGTGGTTGCGGCACTCACGGCGGATCGCGTCTTCATCGGTGAGCAGGTCAGGCATCGTCACTCCGTCGGCGGCGGTAGGAGTTGGTCCAGCGTGGGCACCACGATCGGCTCGACCCGCCATCCTTCGGCCGCGAGCAGGTCGAGGAACAGGCCCGCGCCGTGATCGCTGGAGATGACGCCGTGAAGGCGCCGGTTCCAATCGTCCAGCACGCACGCGACCGTGTACGCGGGGCCGTCGAGTTCCGCAAGGTCGCTGCGACGGAGGGCGTCGAGGTCTTCGTGCTCGTCCTCACTCATTGCCGCCGCCTTCCGTTCCTGCGCTGTCGAGCGTGTCGTTGCTGATCCAGCTATACCCGCAACGACCGCAGCCCCGGTGGAAGTGATTCCGATCCTGCCCGGAGCACATTCCATGACGGAGGCTGTAGCCGCCGTCACACCAGCGCATCGTCGTGTCGGACTCGCCGCACTTCGGGCACGCCAGGATCGGCACGCGCGGCGGGGTGTCCTGTGGTTCTTGGGTCGCCATGCCGAGTCCGGGTCGGAGCAGCACTTCGGGGACAGACAGTTCGCTTACCGTCGTGTCGCCAGACACGTAGCCGCCCTTGGTCTTACCGTCGCCCATCGCCGTCTCCGATCGGTTCGAGTTCGATGGTCGCCTCAAGGGGCCTGTCCGACCAGGCGGCGAGAAGGGTGTGCAGAACAGCACCCCGTTCGGCCTCCCGGGTCTCTCCGTCCACGTAGTTGCCTGTGGCGTCGTACCACTTCACGACCGCTCGCACTCGGGCGTCGCGCGTATCGCCACCCCCGCGCTTGACCACGGCCGTGCGGCCTGTGGCCAGGTCGAGGACGCCGATGTTGTCTGCGCTGACCGCGAAAGCCGTGCTGGGCGGTACGCGGTTGTCCTCGTGGATCAGGCGCGCCCATTCGGGACCAGCCTCGGCCGCGAGCGCTTCCTCGGCGAGTACGCATGCGGCTTCGTCGCGCAGTTCGTTGTACCGGTTGAGGATGTCGGCGAGGCAGCGCCGCACTGACCCGGTCGCGGAGTGCACGATCCCGGCCTGCTCGTCGAGGATCGCGGCGAGTTCGGGCGGGACGGTTTCAGCAGTGAAGGGCACGCGTCCAGTATGAGGCTCGCGGCGGTCGGGCAATCAGCCATTCGTCGCAGTGTCGTCGGCCGCGAGCCCGGCGAGCAGTTCGTACGTCCAGCACGGCCAGCCGCCCCACTTCTCGCCGTCTTCGGCCTGGAACTCGCACGCTTCGCAGTAGACGCCGGGCATGCGGATCGCCCAACCGCCGCCCGAATCGAGCCGGGGTTCGTGGCCGCCCAGCACTTCGTATGCGGGCTCGTTCGCGCGGTAGTGCTCGCGCAGCCGCACCCACTCGGCGTGGGCTTGCTCGAACTTGACCTTGAGTACGGCGAGCCGTTCGAGGCGCTGCTGCTCCAGGCGCTGGCGCCGACGCCACGATTCGCGGCCCTGCTCGGTGAGGTGATCGGGCGGCTCGCTGGCCGTGGCCGACTCAGTCACCGGCCTGCTCGCACTCGGGCACCGACGCGTGGTGATACAGCCGTTCCCCGGCCGCGCCGAGCATGCTGGCGAGGTCGCGTGCGGACGCGCCCGGGTTGGCGTTGAACACGTTGGTCGCGAACGCTGCCGCGCGCAGCAGCACCGCGCCGATCTGCTCGGCGGGGATGCCTTCGAGGTCGCGGCGGAAATCACCGGCGTTCTGCTTGGCTTGCTTGCGCATCGCCGGGGTCGCGGCGCCCAAGCGCTGGCGGATCGCGGCGGCGTACTGGTCGAGTTCTGGGCTGTTCACGCGGCCATCATCTCGCAGCGCAAATGGACTGCAATGTGGACCATTTATCCGACTGGCACGCTCCGGGCCGCCGCAAGCCGGGCCTGTGCGGCTTCGGTGAGCGCCCGGTCGGCCGCAGCGCGGTCGGTCTGCGTCCGCCACCACGGGTGCGCCTGGATTGCCTTGCCGAGGTTGATGCGCCGGGCGAACGCCTCGTGGGACGCGGCGGCCTGCTCGTCGGCGACCGGCGCGAGTCCGTCCCGGATGAGAGCGACGATCTGCTCTCCGCTGGGGAAGTCGGCGTGGATCCGCTCGTAGTCGGCGTCGGCCTCGAGGTAGCGCGCCTTAAGGTCGATCAGGCCAGGTGGCGGCGGTGTCGCGGTAATGGGAACCCCCGGGGTTTGGATGTAGTGGTGCGCGCCATGATGCCAGCGGCCACCGACAATTCCGGGGGAGGCGGGCAGTCCCACCGCTTTTGCAGGGAACAACGCGCACTGATCAGCGTTGGACCGCGACGAGACTGCCCAGGCCGATCGTACGGGAGGCTGACGGGCCGTCACAAAAGCGCTAGCGTGACCCTCACGAATCGCGGGAGGAGACGGCAGTGAGCGACAGCGGCAGCATGCGAGGCGGCCGGGAGGTGCGGCCGTTCATCGAATCGATCTCCGGCCCGATGCCCGACACCGCCGAGTACAGTGCGATCAAGAACGGGCGCGAACGGCAGTCCAAGTCGTTCCCCGGCGCCGGCAGCGTCCGGTTCGTCGCCTACCTGTGGCGGGAGATCCAGAAGTACGCGATCATCCGGTCGCTCGAAACCGGCTTCGACGTTCCGAAACAGCACCGGCGGTTCGTCGTGGAAGGCTTCGAGGACTACGAGACCGCAGTGTCCAACTACGGGCTGGCCGTCGGCTGGCTTGTCGAACTCGTCGAACTGCACGGGCACGGCCTGTTCGATGAGGAGACGCTCGCGCAGATGGTCGACTCGCTGACGCCCGATGCTGAGGCCGATCCGCGTTAGGCCTGCTCGCCGCCGATGTGGTCGAAGTCCATGCCGCGCATGCCCGCGCGGAAAGTCGCCCACTCGTCTCGGTCGAACGTGAGCACCGGTCCGTCCGGGTCCTTGCTGTCGCGGATCAGCACGAGCCCGCCGTGCTCGCCAACCTCGACGCAAGTGGCATTGTTGGGGCACCTCGCGGCCTTGGCCCAGCGAATCTCACTCATCGTCATCTTCCTGTCCGTTGGCTTCGCGTACCGCCCGGTGGGTAGCCCGCGGTACGTCAATCGCGGCGCAGTGCTTGAGCCGGAACTGTTCGGCAGTCTCCCAGTCGAGACCTTCGGCGTCCTGCCGTTTCGCGTCGATCAACATGACGAGGGCGTCGCGGACCGCGTCCAACTGCACGGGACTGAGGCCGATCAAGTCGAACGTCGCCGGATTGTGGCGCGCATAGAGCACTCAACACCTCCAGGTCTGGGTCAATGCTAGAGGTTCGGTACGGCGAGCAGACCTTTTCAGTTGGAAGGTGCCGCGAGCCTGAGGATCCCGGCGGCCGCCTGCTCGATCTCGGCGGGAGTCGCGCCGGGCGCGGTGGTGATCTGCTCCATGGCGTCGAGGAACTGCCAGCGCGCGGTCAGTGCCCGGGTGAACGCGAGACTGTCGGCCACCGGTTCGTCGCCCGCGTCGCGTGCCTCGTTGTTGACGCGGGCGATCTCGGCCAGGCCGCTGGCCAACTCGTCGAACCACGGCGGGTCCGTGGAATCAGTGGATCTCACGGGGCGTCCAGGGCGTTCCTGAGGTCCGCGGCGATCGTGCGCGGGTCGACGCCGGTCGTAGCGAAGCTCTCACGCCACACGTTGACCGCAGTCTCGAACAGCTCGGCGGAACCGGCCAGGCTGTACGCCTCGCGCCAGGTCGCGGCCGGAATGCCGGTCTCCTGGCTGAGGGCGCCCATCTGAATGTCGGTGACGGCCTCGGTGTTGCTGCGGGTCATGGTCAGTTCTCCTCTTCTGTCTGCATTCCGCGCCGGGTGCACGTGGCGCATACGTCGAAGGGCACGCCGTTGGGGATGGTCGGGTCGGTCGCGGTCGGGGTTCCGGTTGTGCCGCATGCCGTCGTGACGGTGTCGTGGCCGTCGTTCCAGCGGGCACGGTGTCCGAGCCCGTCGATGATGGCGAGGATCGGGTATCGGTCGGTGCGTGTTCCGCGTCCGGGCCGGTTGGCATGCGCGGCACGGATCTCGTCTGCGGAGTACAGCGCCTTGGCGGGCCCTCGCGGGCTGCGCTGGTAGCTGACGGCTTTGACGCCCCAGCGGGACAGGGTGCTGGTCGCGGACTTGTTCGTTGCGGCGCCGATGTGCTCGGCGGCTTGCGTGATGGTCCAGAGTTCGGGTTCAGGCATGGGCTTCCGTTCGGCGGCGGGGGGACGCGGCCAGGCGCCGGATCGATCCGGCGCCCGTGCGGTCTGGTCAGGCGGAGGCGTACGGGCCCATGATCGCGATCTTCTCGCCGAGTTCGAACTCGCGGACGTCGCCGTCGTTGCGGGTGACGATCACCAGCGTCGGGGTGACCATGCCGCCGTCGCGCCAGACCTCGTACTCGGCGAGGCGGATCTCGACCGACTTGATGGTCCAGGCGTTCTCGTAGCCGGGGCGCACGGCCCAGTAGCGGAATCCGGGGCGCATGTCCTCGACGTTGATGCTCGTGGTCTCGACGATCCCGGCCTGCGTAGCGGTGGCGGTCATGTCCGGCTCCTTCGTTGGCGTCTTCCTGACACTTCTAACTATGACGTATAGACGTGGAAGTGTCAAGCGTGCCTACGAAGATTCCTCAACCATCCCCGGGTCGTCATCCGCATGCCCGGCAGCATGCGCCTCGGCCTCGCTGACGGCCAGCTCCCGCGTGGGGATCAGGTCTTTCGTCGTGTGCCCGCAGATCAGGCACGTCCAATACCAGTGATACAGCGTGCCGAGCTGCCTGCTGTACCGGAAGGCGTGCGGCCACACGCGGTACGTGGCGGGCTCGTACGTGACCTCGACGCGCCCATCCGGCCACTGTGCGAGCGCTTCGAACCAGACCTCCGTGTAGTCCTGCGCGTGAACGCCTTCGGGCAGTACGGGCCACGCCGGCTTGGGGTTCGCGGCGCGCCAGGCGTCGATCGCGTCGGACGCGGCGCGGGCGGCATCGTCCTGACTCGTCACGAGCCATCACCGCCCGCCCGGTCAAGCTCTACCAGATCGGGGTGCGTTGCCATCTCGTCCCACCCGGCGTACAGGCCGAACGCACGCGGAGCATCCCGCCGCGGCACGAGCCATTCGAGGATCGCGCCGCACGGCAGCTTGTGGAGGGACTCGGCGAGCAGGGCGCCGTACACGGCCTCGCTGAACTGGATGTCGTGCTGCGGGATGTCGATCGCGAGGATCGGGCCGCGCGAGAGCGGGTTCACGGACGCGTGGAAGTGCACGTAGCAGCGGATCTCGGTGAGGATCCGTTCGCAGTCCGGGCCGCCGCGCATGAGGATGAAGCAGGCGGTGAACGCGGACGGGGCGGTCACGGCGCTTCCCCCGTCCCGCCGCCGATCCCCTCGATCCGGCCGACGTGGGCTTCGATCTCGCCGTCCGCATTCCGGCCGACCGACACAAGCGCGACCGTGCCGGGCGGCATGCGCTCATCGACGATGATGCGCCCCGCCCAGTCGACCTTGGCGTTCTCGAGCCCGTAGGTTGGGTCGACCGCGCGGTGGATCTTCGTCGGCAGTTCGTTCAGCACGTCGGCCGTGTGCGCGGCGAGTTGGTCGCGGAGGTCTTTCGGCACCCGGATGTCGGCGCACACGGTACTGGCGGCGTTCGCGTACTCGCGCGCCAGGTGCACGAGGATGTCGGTCAGCCGCCGGTTCGTCAGTTCGTCATCGTCCACGGGTTCAGGATCCCACCGTGCAGTCGGGGCACGGGATGCGCGGTACGGGCTGGACTCGCTGCCACGCCCAGCCGGTAGGCCAGTTCGCCCAGTCGCTGACCCAGCCGAGGTCGAGGCATCGGTGGCAGCGGAACGGCTCGATCGGCCGGCGCGGCAGGCCGACGGTCACGGCAGCCACGGCGCGTCCGTTAACGGCCGGTGGAAGAACGGCGTGCGCGGATCGGCAGTGGCACACCGGACGCACTGGAGCACGGACGCGGTCTCGCCGCAGTAGCCGACCGCGAACACGGCTGGCGCGCCGCAAGCGCACGTGGGCTGTTCGTCGTCCTCGACCGCGTGCAGCCATCGCGTGCGGGGATGCCCGTCGGGTAGGGCGCTCTGGCTTGCTTCGACCGCGTTGATGGCCCGCGTGACGGCTTGCCGGTGCGCTGGCGTCCCTGGGTTCGGCCAGTCGAGGGCGAGTTGCTCAGCGGCGACCATGAGGGCGCGGACTGCGGCACCTCGGGCTTCGAGGTCCGGCTCGATCACGGCCATGACGGCGTCGGCTTGGGCTTCGGGGATCAGGACCCGGCATTCCTCGAGCGCCGCCACGATCCGGGCACGCAGGTCGTCGGTCACGGCGCGTCTCCGTCCTGGTAGGCGTGGTCGGGCGCGCCGTCGTCGCAGAGCACGCACCGGCCGTCGTGATGCGCAGAGCGCACGTGGTCGCATCCCGCGCACTTCGGTCGGGGTGGCCGGTCCGCGCCGACGATCGCCCAGCCGTGGCCCGGCCCGCAGTACGTCCACACCTGCCCGTCGTCGTCGGCGTGCTTCTGGTCGTACGCCGGGTCGGTGGGGAAGTCGCGGAAGTGGTACTCGTGCCACCAGAGCCCGAAGTTGACCTCGTCGCGTACCTTGGCCTGGTCTTCGGGCGCCAGGGAGGCGAACCAGGCTTCGAAATCGGTCCCGGTCACGGCGCGATCCCTTCGGGCGTTGGCCGCTCGGTGACTACCGCACGCAGTTCGCGGGTGCCGACGAATCCGCGAGCGATCAACTGGTCCATGAGCCACTGCACATTGTCGGCCTCGGCGCGGGCCTTGTCGCGCTCGGCCTGCATGTCGTCGAGTTGCTTCAGCGCGGCGGCAATGTCGCTGCCGCGCAGCTCGTACGCCCGGTCGGCGTGGATGCGTTCGATGACGTCGCGGCCGGGCACGAGCCACACGTTGAGGAACGCCCGGAGACGGTCCACGGGGTCGTCGTGCAGGTCATCAGTCGCCATCAACGGCCTCTGTTCCACCAGGCGCCGTCGGTCGCGCTGGCATCGGATACGGGTAGCGGTGCCCGTCATGTCCGGCAGGGAGCGAGCATGGCTTGCAGCCCATCTCGGCGAGCATGTCCTCGGGTACGGCGCCGCAGATGGGCTCTTCACCGCGCCACGTGTAGTCAACGCGCACTGCCTTGATCTGCTCGATCGTCGCGTCGATCAGGTTCGGGTCGGGGTCGCCGGCGAGTGCGGTCTCGAGAAAGACGGCTGTTGCGACCTCGCGCCGGTTGATAGTGCGTATGAGCGCCTGGTGTTCGCGGGCCAAGAAACGGCGTGCGGCGGCGCGCGCGGGTTCCACCTGGTCCGGCGTCAGGCTTGCGGGCTGCAGGTCAGTCATCGTTAGTCTCCGGTTCGGCGGTGAGCCAGTCGGGCAGCGCGTCAAGGCTCGCATGGCGCCCGACGAGCCAGTTCGCGCATGGGACGCCCGTGTAGTTGATGAACATCCGCGCGATGTCGCGTGCGTGGTCCCGTTGCGCTTCGGTGACATCGGCGCGGACCGCTTCCGCCGTGGCCTCGCCGCGGGCGTCCACGATCTCCTGCCGCAGCCGGGCGACCTCGGTGTCCTGGCGTGCGAGCGAGTTGAGCAGTTCCCGGTTGGCGTCGAACGCGTAGGTGCGTTGACGGTCCGATATGTCGAGGTCGTCGAGCAGTTCGCTGACGGTCTTGCTGGGCCACGACATGTTGCCGGGGTCGTTCGCTATGGCCTGGCGCAGGCCGACGCGCTCATCGGGAGTCACGACTCGTCCTCCCCAAGCGGCTTCCACGTGCCGTCAAGATACTTCCAGGCCAGCCGGACCGCCGTGTACAGCGACGACGCGGGAATCTCCTGGATCGAGACGAGCTCCTTCGACCCGTCGCGGCCCGCTCGCAGCGCCTTGCGGATGTCCTGCCCGGTTATGGCCTTGGTGCGCGGGTTCTCGGGCTTGCGCGGCTCGACTGGCGGAGGGTCGTAGGCGAGGGTCGCGGTCTGCCCGCACTCAGTGCATTCGACGCGCGTCGTGGACCAGGACAGGGTGCGCGGTTCGGTGCCGGGCGGGTCGCCGGTGTATTCGCTGGTCCAGTCGTGGGCGCCTTCGTCGCAGCCGGGGATGTGGATGGCGTCGGCGAGGTCGAGGAGCCGCCCGAACAGGACGGCGCGGTCCCATTCGGGGGACGGGGTTGCAGCTTTCTCGGCGCGGTCGGCCTCGGGGTCGGCGTTGGTCATGCAGTCCTCCAGGGTCTTGGTCCATGGTCGCGCGTCACGGCCTGTGCCCGCGCGGGTTTCGCGGCGGATCGTCTACGGTCGGCTCTCCGGGTTGATGTTGAGGCCGAGGAGCGCGGGATCAAGTTCGGTCTCGAACTCGCCCCAGGTGCGCCGTACGGTGACGACGATCTCAAGCTCCCCGGCGCTGGTGTTGTCGCGGATCTCGCCGCGCAGCATCGCAGCCAATTGTGCGTCGGTGGCGCGTTCGAGCGGCACGTATTCGCCGGTGATGCATTCGGTGCAGCCGCAGCCGTAGGGGTCGATCGCGATCGGCCACGGGGCGTCGTCTTGGAGGGCGGCGAGGCCGGGCGGGGAGATCAGGTAGTACTTGCGGATCGGCCGGTTGGCGCCAGCGCGGATCCACTCGTCCTGCGTCTCTGAGCGTCGGGCGACGAGGCCTTCGGCTTCCATGCGGGCGAGGAGCGGGTAGATGGTGCCGGAGGGGCGGCCGGTGGTTTGGATGAGGTCGTAGCCGGACATTTCGTCGTCGGCGTTGTAGAGGGCGCGGAGGATGTCGCGGGCTGCGGGGGTCGTGTTCATCGGGCTCACAACACAGTAGACTACCTATGTAGAGACTTGATCGCCAGTGGATTCCGGCTACCCACCGCTGCAACTTGGCCAGTCCACGGCCCACCCCGTGACCTGCACCAACACAAACCGGGTCTCGCGAAACCGCAGGTGGCACTCCGCGGCTGGCCGGGCAGGGGGCAAGCATCGGCCCGCCTGCGTCAGCCCGTCACCACCGCGGTCTCCGGAGCCGCGGTATCCACCGCTGCACCCGGTTGGCGGCCGACACGTGCTCGAGCCACGCCATGTGGTTGTCGCTGCGCGGTACACGCTCGAGCGTGTACCAGGATCCGACCCAGCCGCGGGTCACGTAGTGGATGTGCGCCTCGGCCGGGCAGGCGCGGGTGCAGCGGGTACGGCCGGTCACCAGAGCCCGCACGCCCGCCACAGCCCGACCGCGACAGCCTCCATGCCGTGCTCGACGAGCCAGCAGCCGATGACGTCCACGCGCCGCGTGGCCCGCAACCGCACCCGGGTCTTCAACGGCAGCGGCAGGCGGCGGGACACCTTGCCGGACGCGTGCAGGAACAGGTAGGGCGCGGGAGGTCGTCTCACGAGTCGCATGGCTTCAGTGTGCCGCAGACTTGTGCTTGACCTGCCCCGGGTCGAAGTCGGTGACCCACTTCTCGTCGTTCGGGTCCTCGAACTCGACGTACACGGAGAAGCTGTAGGGCACGCCGTCGAGGCCGATGTTCGGACCGGCCGAAACGACGATGCCGTCGCGCACGTCTGCAAGGTAGCCGCCGCCTGCGTACATGGAGACTTCGACCTCGTCGCCTGGGTTGAACTCGGTCACCATGCTGGCCCCTCGCACCTTCCGTAGTAGACGTCGTATCCGACCGCGCCCTCAACGGTCAGGATCCCGGCCGCGGCTTCGTCCCCGGCCTGGACGTATCCGACGTAGTTCGGGTCGCTGATCGCGTCGGGCGTGGGCGGGACACCGAACACGCCGACACCGAGGTCGGTCTCGAGTTCCGCGCGGGTGACGATCCCGCGCTGGCACCGGAGGCGCATCACGTCGTCGGCCGTCGTCTCGCCGCGATCCGTCCGATGTCGAGCCGGTCACGTTCCAGCCGCTCCTCAAGTTGTACCAGCGTGGACGGGACGAACGCGTCGCAGTCGCACCGTCCGTAGTGCGTGCCGCCGGGCAGTTCGCGGGCGACGCTGGCCGCGCACGGACCGCGCTCATGGGAGGCGTAGTGGTGGCGGCAGTTCTCGCAGCCGATTGGCAGGTACATCGCGCAGTCGGCGCACACGAACCCGCCGCCGGTGAACCGGACGTACGGGTCCTTCAGTTCGCCGCAGCGGAAACAGGCCTCGGTCACGTCACTCATTGTCGCCGTCGGCGATCTCCCGCTGTCGCCGCTCGCATGCGGCCGTGTCCTTGCACAGCCACCGCGGCCCGGCGTTCGGCCCGTACTGGGGTCGTTGCGCGGGCATGTACACGTCGGCGACCGTCCAGTCGGCGTCGCACGCACTGCACCGGTAAGTCTTCGGGCGGCTGCCGCTGCGGTCGTGCTTCTCGCGCCACAGTTCGCTGTAGGCGGCGAGCAGGGCGCGCAGGTACGGGGTGAGGAACGCTTGGGTGAACTGGTCATGGCGCCCGGTCAGGTCCCGGGCTACGTACCGGTTGAGGACGTCCACGGCCTGTTCGGGCGTGGGCGGCGGGGCGAGTTCGAACAGTTCGGTGTAGTCGTTGTCGACGGTCATAGCTCAGTGTCCCGCGGCCGCGTCGTGACAGCGGCAGAGGCAGAACCGTGCGCAGTCCGCGCCGAGCGGCGTGAACCCGCCCTGGCAGCCGTGTTCGGCGTCGCCTCTGTCGTGTCGGCCGAGGACGCAGCGGATCGAGCGGGTGTAATCGAGGCGGATGCGCATGCGCTGATTGTCCCGCCACCGTTACCGGGCCGCCTCGTCGCCTGCCTGGTAACGGTTGCGCAGCAAACCGCAGCCAGCCGACACCCCGTCAGTACAGTGCGTCCCGACACACTGACTCACCAGGGGGCAACCATGGCTAAGCGTCCTACCGCACCATCGAACTCTGTCTCGTTCTGGACCGGGAGCGCGCTCGTGTACTTCGACGGCCACGACCTGACGATCAACCGGCCGTCCGGGTCGATCAAAGGCATCGTGTCGTACCCCGTGGACCAGATCTCGGGTATCCAGATCACGAAGCCGCCACTGTCGCTGCACGTGTTCCGGATCCTGGTCGCGGGGGAGTCGGCGCCGCGCCGGTCGCAGGGGATGCTGGAGGTCGCACGGGACCCGTTCGCGGTCCAGTTCAACTCGAGGTGCAAGGCGGAGGCTGAGGCGGTCGCACAGGCCGTACGCGACGCACAGGCGGCGCTGCGTGCCCCGGACCCGGCCGCGCCGCAGCCGGCCTCGGATGGTCTCGCCGGCCAACTTCAGCAGCTCGCCGCCCTCCACGCGCAGGGCGCGCTGTCCGACGCCGAGTTCGCTGCCGCTAAGGCGCGGCTGATCGGCGGGGCGCAGGACGAGACGCCGGGGGGTTGGTAGCACTTCGCCGCCTGGCGCACCTCGGGTAGATGTGCCAGGCGGCGAGTCTTCTACAGGGCGAGCGCCGAACGCAGCCCGGCCGCGACGCGCATCATTGTCTGCGGGGTCAGCGCTCCACCCTCGCGCTTAACCTCGTCCGGGAACAGTTCGAAGATGTCGTCGCACAGCACCCGGCCGACGAGCGGGTCCTGCGGGGCGAGTTCGACGATGCTCTCCAGCGCAGGCTTGCTGTCGGTCGTCGTGATGCGCACGACCAGCGCGGTGAGGAGCCGAGTGTTGCGCCCGTTGTTGCTCACGACCAGGAACGGCTTATCACCCTGGCCGACGTCGGCGTAGTAGACACGCCCGCGCAGCAGCGCCGCCATGGGCTAGTCCTTCCCGCCGCGGCGGCGCTGGCGCATGATGGCGTGGAACTCCCGGTCTTCGTCGGTTTGCGAGGCTGCAAGGGCGGCGTAGCCGTGTTCGGCGACGCGTTCCTTGATGACGCCGAGGCCGAGGCTGAGGGCGGCGTGCAGGGTGGCTGCTTCGGAGCGGACGGCGACTGGCCCGACTAGTTCGACGAGTGCCTGGTAGGCGGGGCTGCCCTGGTCGCGGGCGGCTTCGACTATGGCGAGCTCGTCGGGGTCGATGGGGACGTTCCTTCGGGTAGCATCCGTCTTCATGGCTCAAAGTCTGGCACAAATCGTGGCACACTGCTAGCGACATGCCATCAAAACGGGGGCCATTCTGATATCACCCCTGGTCACCACGGCGGCGTCCAGTCCACCAAGCGGCGCAGTCACGGCGTCTCGCCGTGCTCGAAGCGGGCGGCGAGGTGGATATTGGTCGGCCGAGTAGCCACGTCAGCCTCCGATGAACAGTTGCGGAAGCTGGGCAAGGGCGGAGCGGACTTCGCGGTGCCGCTCGCGACGGCCAGCCTCCGCGCGCACCGCAGCGTCGTAGGCGGCCTTGGCCGCTTCCCATCCCGCGTCACTCGCCCCGATCTCCTCGTCAAGCTTTGAGAGCCAGTCGACGAGTTGAGATCGGGCTTCGACAACGCTCTCGACGTACATGCGCTGCTTCAGCAGCTCGAGGAGTGGTTCGCCGGCCGCGCGGAGTTCAGCCTCCATGATCTCGTCGGTCGTGATGATCTGAAAGTCCGAGAAGTCGGGCGCCAGGGAGATCAAGACGCCATCAGAGATGGCCATGAGGATGAGTCTTTCCAGCTCCGAGGGACGCACCCCACGGTGCGGTGCCGCGCGGTGCTGCGTCAGCGGCTTCGTTGCCTCGGCTTCGGCGTGGGGGATGTCGAAGCCGAGGCAGGCCACCTTTCGGGCGGCAATCTGCCAGTTGGCCTGGACATGCACGCCGGTCTCGTCGTTGACGCTCTCGTCGATGGAAAGTGTCTCCGAGCGGGTCGTAACGAGGTCGTTGCAGCGGTTGAGCCGAGTGGACGTCGGCAGACCGTGGGCCATTCGGCTGACATGGTGTGCTAGTAGTGCGTCGGCCTCGGCGCAGATCAAGGTGCCGAACGTGGCATCTTTCGCGACATGGGCGCGGCGAAGGTTCTCGCCTCGTTGCCAGACGATGTGCCAGTGGTCGTCACGCGTGCATCCTTCGGGGTGCCAGGTGACGTGTCCCCAGGGGACGCCGTTGAGGGTGCCGTCCTCGGCGATCAGCGGCTCCTCGATCAGTTGCTTGAAGATGCCTTGGGTGACCTGCCGTGCTCCGATGGTGAGGGTCTTCACCTCGACGGTCATCGTGGTCACGGACGCGTTGTGCACGGTGAGGCGCTTGCCGCTGGCGGGTTCGTTCATGTCGCTGCTCCTTTGCTGGTTACGGGTCAGGCTTCTTATGCTGACGGCGCGCGCCGACAACGGCGTTCGCGCGTCAACTTCGACGCGCCCCTTGGGGGTGGACCACGAGTCATCCCCCCTTAGGGGGACCATGTGGTCCAGTGGTCCACCGCAGGTCAGAGGCTTGGATCTGGCAAGTGGTCCGCGAAAAGTGGACCACCCGTGATCGCAACTCTCTGACCTGGCCATATGGGGTGGTCCAGATCGCCGGTCCACCTGGTCCAAGCCTCTTTCAGTATGAGGGGACTGATTCGCGACGTGTGCTGACCTGCTGGATCCCAATTGGCCCAGTGGACCATCCGAGGTCAGGCGGCATATGAGAGTCACTCGTTCCCCTCGAATCGCAGGGCGTCCCACTCGGCCTTGTGCTCCTCCAGCGCCCGCTGAATGCTGCCCTTTGCGGCCTGGAGGATCTCGGCGAGGTCGCGCTGCGAGATCCGCGCCCCGGCCTCGACGCACGTCGCCTTTATGCGCAGCCAGAGCAGGTCCCTCTCGCGCGTCACGGCGGTCCACGGCCATGCCCCACCCATTTGCAGGATCATCGGCCACTCGCGTTCGTCGCGCTGTCCGCGCCAGTGCTGCAGCTCGCCCTCGGGGGAGAGGTAGATCCCGAACTCGGGCCAGCGGAGCCACAGGGACGCCCCGTATGGGCGGGTAGGCCGCTTCGCGCCGCCGCTCGCGTGCGGCGAGTGCGCCTCGAGGATGAGCGCGAACCCGTACTCGGTGCGCAGGCGGTCAAAGAGGCTGGCGGCGTTGCGCGCGGCGGCCTCAGGGTTCTTCGGGTCCTCGCTGATCAGCTTGTAGAGCGGTCCGCCGATTACGATGTCCGGGTCCACGGCCTTGACAGTCGCCTCGAGAGTTGCCGCATCCTTAGAGTCGGCTAGGTCGAAGCCAGCCGGGTGGATGACGAGGTGAAGTGCAAGCTTGTCGCTGCCCGTCGCTGCCACGAGAGAACGGATCTTGCGCTTCACTTGGCGGTCGCTGTTTTCCACGTCAAGCAGCAGCACCCGCAGGGGGGTGATGTCGGGTCCGCCAAACGGGTGGATGCCTGCGGCAAGCTGCACGGCCATCTGTCGCAGCAGCGTCGACTTTCCCTTGCCTTCCTGGCCCGTGAGGATGACGCGGTCGCCGCGTTCAAGCAGGCCCGGCACCAGCCAGTCGTACGGCTCGTCTTCGCCAGCGAGGAACTCGTAGATTGAGGGTGCGGGAAGCCCTTTGTGGCGGCGTCCGCCGTCGGTCTCCCGCTGGAAGTCGGCGAGGAACAGCCGCTCGGCCTCGGGCAGATCCTCGGGTCGGGTCTCCCGGTAGAGCTGAGCCAGCTTCATCGCGCGGCGTTCGCCCTTGCGGAGCTTGTCGGTGTCGCGCACGCGCTCGGCATAGGCCCCAGCGTTGGCGGCGAACGGCACTGCCTGAGTGAGGTCGTGCAGGTATGCGGGTCCGCCAATCTTCTGGAGTTCTCCGCAGCGACTCAATTCACCCGCGACGGTGACCATGTCCACGGGCTGGCTTTCGCCGTAGAGGTCGAGGATCGCGTTGAAGATCTTCTCGTGGCGGGGGTGGTAGAACTGGTCGCCGTCTTCGAGGACGCAGATGACCTCCGCGATCGCGTCGCGGCTGAGCATCATGCCGCCGAGCGTCGCCTGCTCAGCCTCGATGTCCTGAGGCGGCTCGTTCACAGGGCGGTCTCCTCTGAAGCCGAGGCGAAGATCACGGGGTGGGTGGTGTTCCTGTTTTCCGGCGGACACGTACACTGACCGCGTAGCAACCGTGCTGCTACAGCGGCATTGACACCGTGGCGCCACAGTTGATCGAGGAGGCGACCCGCCCAGTGGTACAGGACCCATCCCAGGTGAGCGCTCGGCAGATCGCCGCCGAAATGAATGCGCGTATCGACGCAGGTGAACTTCGGCCCGGCGACACGCTGCCGACGGTGCGCGAGTTGATGGAGCAGTTCGGCGCGTCCACAAACACCGTTCAGCGCGCACTTCGCGAACTGAAGGACCGTGGGCTGATCAGCAAACTTGGACGCAACAACGTCGTTCGGCATCCGGTTCAGTTGGTCGAGCGATCGGCGGACTACACGCGCCCGCTCGGCGAGGGCGAGCCGATCCCGCACAGGGACAAGCCTCGAATCACGGAGGTCGGCCCCACGGGCGCACCGGACTACGTTGCGGACCTCCTCGGCGTTGCGCCAGGCGACGTGGTGCTGGTCAGGCGTCGCACGATGATCCGCAACGAGGTCGAGCCCGTCGAGTTGGTCTCCTCGTTCTACCCGATGGAGATTGCAGGCGGCACGGAACTCGCGAAGCGCGCGCTCGTGAAGGGCGGCTCGCCAACGGCGCTTGCCCGCCTGGGCTACTTGTCCGGACCGTCTACCGAGTGGGTGTTCGGCCGCCTCCCCACGCCGGGAGAAGCGGAGAGACTGAATCTCCCGGCCGGCGCTCCGGTACTCCGGATTCTTCGCCAGATTCGGACGGCCGAAGGACGCCCGCTCGAGGTGATCGAGATGGTGATGAGTGCCGAGCGGAACGTCTTGAGGTACGAGCTGTAGCGTCATCCCGCACCCTTCGATTAGAGGCCCCGGTCGTTCTGACCGGGGCTTTCGCTGTCTCCAGAAGAATCTTCATCGCCATTGTAGCGCTACAGAGATTGTAGCGCTATAGTCGTCACCAGAGCCACTAAGACAAGGAGGACCGATGGCGGCGATCACACCGCGACCCGACCTCGGCGTGATGTTCGAGCCTGAGGCGGTAGCCGACGCGTTGCACGTCGGACGCGGCACGGTCTACCGCCTGATCCGCAGCGGCGAACTGAAGGCCAAGAAGATCGGCCGGCAGTACCGCATCCCCGAGGCGTCGCTGAACGAGTACCTCGGCCTCGAACAGCTAGAGCAGTCCGCATAACCATCCCCGCGGGGTCCGGCGGCTTCCCTCCCCGGCAACCGGACCCCGCACCACACGCCCTCCGTTGGTCGGAGAGTTCGCTGCCGTGCCGCACCCGGCAGCGAACGGGCACCGGTTCAACTCCGGTGGAGGGCACGTAAAAGCCCGGCTGACGGGTCGAGTCCGACAGCCGGGCAAGCCAAACCCTCCAGCGAAGAGGATCCAGACATGGACCAGGTTACAGCGACCAGCCGACAGGCCGCGTACGACTACGACCACGCGTTCCTCATGATCGCCGCAGTCGACCAGGCCGCCGCGTCCGACGACTTCCACGCCGGGATCATCGCCGGATACAACCTGCTCCGGCACCCGTCCGGGGCCGCGAAGTTCACCGCCGCCGTCGAGGCGCAGCGCCAGCGCATCCAGGACGACGCCGAGCTCGGCGACGACACCGACGGGAGCGCACTCTGATGACGCTGCGGAACGGCAACCACTGCTACGGCTACCGGTGCACCTGCGGCGCCACCGGCTCCGGCTACCCGTCCGAGTCCGCCGCCGCGCGGGCCGAGCGGCACCACGCCGAACGCAACCCGATCGTGCACAAGCCGAAGGCGGACGCGCGATGAACCTGACGGACTACGTCCTGGACCGCACCCTGTGCACCCGCTGCGGCAACGAAGGCACGCTCAAGCACGAAGGCAAGTACGAGGGCTGCCCCGACTGCCCGCGAGGCCAGGAAGTCAACCGGCAACTCGCCGAGATCAAGACCGAGCAGGACCGCACCAACGCCGACCACGACGAGTCGGACGAGCCGTACGGCTTCTGCTTCCTGCACGGCGAGGAATGGGGCAAAGGCGGCGGCTGCGAAGGCTGCTCCGACGAGAACCGCGACACGCGCCGCGCCGCCTACGCAGAAAGGCGGGCCGCGTCATGAACGCCGACCAGCAGCACGCCAAGAACGCGCCCCTGACGGCGCTCGCCCACTGCGGCATCGACACCGACACCGCCGACCAGTACGTTGCGGACGCGATCCCGAGTGTCCACTCCGAGACCGTCGCCCGCTGGATCACCCTCGCCTACCAGGCTGGGCAAGGCGCCCTCGCCGCCGACGTCCGCGCCCTGAAACTCCGCGTCACGGCGATCGAGGCGGCCGGCGCCGACCACGCCCCGCCGATGGCCGTCGACTTCGACGCGCTACGCCCGATCGCCGAACGGAGGACCAACTCGTGAACCGCCTCACCGCCTGGATCAAGACCGTCATCGTCGGTCACCGCAAGCACCTCACCGACGAGCAGCTCGCGGGAGACGACTGCGCCCTGTGCGGTCGCCGGTTCCTCACCTACCGCACCTCGTACGGCTGGATCGGGCTGCCGTTCCTCGGCCGCCGCGCCTGGGCGTGCGAAACCGCGTGCACCATCACCGCAGTCGAAGACATCGAGGCACTGTTCCGTGCGGCGATCCCGGCCCAGCAGCGCGTGGACTTCTACCACCTCGGCATCGACGACATCCAACTCGTCACCGCCCCGGACGGCAGCGACATGGTCGACGAGGACTACGTGGCGGGGATCGCCGCACAGCCCCACGTCGAGGTCGAGATCGTCCACGCGGGCGGGATCCTGACCACGCGCCCACTGCCCGAGCAGTACGCCGGATACATCGCCGTACAGGCGCAGAAGCTCGGGTTCACGGCCATGATCAGCGAGGGGGCAGTGCGATGAGCGCGGCAACCAAGACCCGGCACCTCGTGGCCGTCCCCGACGCGCCCGCCCCGACCGCGCCCAGCGACGTGGAAGTCGCCCGGTTCTACGTCGAGCAGCAGGCGACGCTCACCGAGCAGCACCAGGCCGCGCATGTTGCGCTCGCAGTACCCGACGTGGAGCAGGATCTGCTCGACGCTGTAGCGGACACCGTGCGTGCGCTCGAGCAGCCCGGCGCCAACCGTCACGCGCTCCTGGCCGATCTCGCCCGGCGCATGTACCGGCACGGGCACGTCGACGGGGCAGCAGACCGGAAGCCCGGCGAACGGCACCTGAAGCTCGCCGACAGCGTGCTCGCCGAAGTCGTCGTCCTCGAGCAGCGCGACCGGCAGGCGTTGCGCGCCACCGAGCACGCGATCAAGCGCGGGACGGTGAAGGCGTGAGCAGCCGGACCGCCACCCAGACCGCCGACCACGCGCAGCTCAGCCGCGCCTACTACGAGCACTGCCAGAACTGCCCCTGCTGCCGCCGCGGCCAGACCTGGTGCGAGACCGGCACCGCGATCCTCGCCGCCATAGCCACCACCCGCGCCGACAGCGACCTGCCCGGCTACGGAGAAGGAGCCTGACATGCGCCGACTACTCCTCGCCGCGACAGCCGCGCTGCTCCTTGCTACGGCCGGCTGCAACCTGAGCCTTGACCCGACCAACGTCACCGGCACCGTCACCTCCCACGATGTCAGGTACAACCCCGCAACCAAGGTCAACAACTACTACCTCACCATCGCGGGCACCGAGTACCGCGTCAACTACGACACCTACAACCACTGCCGCGACGGCCAGCAGTACCCCAAGTGCAAGTGACCCGCATCAAGAAGGAGAACTGACCATGGCCCTGCGCATCAGCTGGTCCAACCGAGGCGGACTCCGCCTCACCGAACGCAAGCGGATCGGACGCCTCAGCGTCGGTGAGTCGATCCCACTCACGAAGTCGAAGAACGGCCGCAAGCGACGCACCCGCCGCTGGATCTCGTTCCGGCTCTAACCCCAACCCGCCAGCCGAAACCAATGAAGGGGCAGTGCATGCCGTCCGAAGCCGATTTCAACACTGCCAGCAGGCGCCTCGACCGCCTCGAGGCCGCGGGCGCGCCACCCGCGGACATCGCGGCCGCCCGCGCCGAATACGACCGCATCGACGAGCAACTCACCATCCAGCAACTCAACGCGCCCCGAACCAGGGCCGGGCAGTCCTGACCGGACGGCCCCGCTACCCCGAAAGGAACACCATGACCGACGCGTCCACCACCCCGCTCGACATCGTCGCCAGCCCCGACGACGACGAGTTCTACGAGCCCAGCGACGAACTCGTCAAGCACCTCGCCGACCACGTCACCGAGGTCTACGGCGCCAGCGCCCGGCTCCCCGAAGTCGGGATGCTCATGGATACCTGGCCCGAGACCCGGAACCTCGACGACGGGCAGCAGGAGGCCCTCGCCGAAGCGCTCGTCGACGAACTCGCCGCCCGCGACAACGGAAGGCGCCGGTAACCGCCATGCGCAACCCGTTCCGCACCGACCCCGACGTCCAAGCCGCCCGAGGCGACCTCGCCGAGTACATGGACACCGCCAAGCGCTTCGGCAACTACGAGGAGACCCCCGAGTTCGCCGCCGCCAACCGCGCCGTCATCGACGCCGAGAACCGCGCTAAGGCGCGCCGCCGCTGACCGGACGGGCCAGGTCGAGCAGCGACCACGCGGACGCTGCTCACCTAGTCCGGCCGGACCGGACCGCAGACCAAGCCGACCCCACCGAAGGAGAACCAGCCATGGCCAAGAAGACCCAGGAAGAGCTGATCGTCGCCTACTCCGGCGCCGCAGCCCGAACCGGACAGCCCGCCTACAACCCCAACTCCACCGAGCAGCAGGTCCAGCAGGCCACAGACAACATGCGCGCCGCCGAGCGGAACCTCGAGCGGCTGCGCAACGGGCACATCGAGTAGCAGCGGTCGGCGGACCACGATCGCCGGCGGCCCTGAGCTCTCTCCAGGACCGCCGGTCCGCGCGGCCAACCGGCCCGAACCCAACCACTACGCCGAAGGAGGCGCCCAATGCTCGCGATCACCGTTCTACTACTCGCCGTCGGGGCACTGCTCGCCGCCCTCGGCACCATCGGGTTCGCCCTCGTCTGGCAGGCCCCGTCGCACGACGACCTCGCCATGGCGCGCAAGACCGCCACGATCGGGCGATGGCTTACCGTCCCCGGACTGTGCCTGTTCGCCGGACACTACGCGGCGGCCGGCCCGGGCCTGTACGCGCTCATGCTCGTCGTCGCCTTGACCGTAGCCAGCTTCATCACCAAGTCCACGACCCGGCCCGTCGCCGCGACAGGAGCAGCCCGGTGAACCCCCGCGAGCAAGCCCAAGCCATCACCGACCTCGCAGGCATCGAGGGCGGCGGCAAAAACACCGAAGCGTTCACCCGGTTCTTCCGCAGGGGATCGCGGACCGGCTGGAACAGCCTCACCCAGGACGACTTCGCCATGGTCGAGGACGCGTTCGCCGACGCCGCGGGCGGGCCCCGTCGCAAGCGCAAGCACCCGCTCGTCTGGAAGATCGGCTTCTGGTGGCACTGGCACGTCACCTCGCCGATCATCTACCCGCTCATCGAGGCGCCCTTTACCGCCTGCCGCAAGATCTACTGGCACGCCTGGAGGAAACGCCACGGCGGCGAAGTCATGGTCCCCGACTGGCGCGACGACGGCGAGGCGTACATCGCATTCATGCCCTGGGTCGAGGCCAACGCCCAGCGCCGCCAACTCGTCGCGAACCTGCCGCTGCGCCACCGCATAGCCGACCGTCTCAATCGCCTGCACGTCGCCTGGGGCTGGTGCTGCCCCGACTGCGGCATTGACTTCGCCGAGCCCGAGCACCTCGAGCCGCGCGACGTCCGGGCGTTCGCGGCCCTCGACGCCCACGTCGCAGAAGCCCACGGAGGTGCGGCACCCGAAGAAGCCGAGGCCGCCCAACTGTTCTGGATCTAGCGCGCCTAGACCTCAAGCCGACCAACCACCACGAAGGAGACCACGACCATGGCATGGCGAACGAAGAACGGGCAGACCAGCGAGCCCAACTACGACCGGCGCGGCACCGACGTGCGCCACGGCGTCGAGATCAAGGACTACAGCGAGCCCTGGCGCCAGGCCGAGCGCATCAACAAGCGCGAAGCCATGACCCCCGAAGAGCGGCAGGCCGAGAGCCGCGAGATCTCGCGCAGGCTGTTCTCCCGCGACGACTGACCACACGAACTCCGCCTACCCAAGAGCACGTCACCACCGAGAGGACCGCGGCCATGCATGAGCCGCACGCACCGTTCTGCACCAACCATGCCGAAGGTATCTGCCGGGCCGATGACCTCACGTCCGGCAAGTGGGAGATCGGGCTGTCCGAGGTGGACGGCGAGGCCACCGTGTACGTGTGGCATCCCGAGATCATCCCCGACGAGACGAGCGGCACATTGCGCCCCGCCGAAGCTATCGAACTCGGACGCGCCCTCGTCGCGCAGGGCACTCGGGGCTTACTCCAAGGCGGCGCCGCCGCCTCAGCGGATGCCGTGTAGGGCCTTCGTGATCCACCGCACCACCGCCCTGCTTGCCGCGCCCAGGCCGAAGACGGCAAGCAGACCATCGGACCGGGTGTACTGCGCGAGATGGACGGCGGTCGTGATGCAAATGCCCAACAGGACGAAGATGTCGACTTCCAGCACCGCCACTGCTATCCGGAGTCCATCCACCTTCGCCCTGCGCCGGCGCCACCACGGCAGGCCGACAACTTCGACGGGCGGGGCATCTGGGGCAACCCAAACTTCGAGGTTCGGCTCAGGGCAACCGTCCGGGTCGTGAAGGCTGAGTGTGAAGGACCCTGGGGCAAGCCCGTAGTCCTCCGTCAGGATGCTGCCCGCCACGTCGTAGATCTCACTCTTAGATCCCGGCTTGACCAGTGGTCCGCACGTCCAATAGCCGAGCTCGGTGATCTGCGGAAACCATATCCGTACGCAATCCGGATCGAGCCCCTCCTGATTCGACGAGACGACTGCCGCATAATGCGGCGCGGCATTCCCGCGAGCCCAGCCCCCGCCCCGATGCTGCATGGCGGACGCGAGCAGCCCCAGCCTCCACGGCCGCGGTTCGTGATGCCCCGGACTGCTGCTCGGCTCCCAACCCAACCGGTAGTCGTAGTCCCGACTCTTGTTGTAGATCGGGTTCTCGTACTTGAACGCGCAGTACTCCTCGATCGCCGCGCCAAGCCGGGACGTGTGCCAAACCGCCGTGCGCCAGTGGACCTCATTCCACCAGTCCTTGTCGCGCGCATGCTCGCGCCAGCGCTTGTCCGTGTCGTGGGCGATACCTACGTAGAGCAGACGCCCGGTGCGATCGTAGAACCGGTAGACGGCCGTCTTGCGCGCCGGTCCACAGTGCAGCGATGAACAGATCCCCACTACTCCCACCACCTGGTGGCACCCGGCGCGATTTGAAGCTCAGCCGCGAGTTTCGCGCCCCTCTGCGATCCGCTGTGCGGCTGACCGCTTGATCCCGAGCAGCCGGGCGACGGTTGCATGCGAGTCGCCGCGCTCCCGCATTTCGAGCACGCCTGACCTGCGCACTTCCGCGGCGGCGATGACGTCGTCTTGCAGCTCACGCAGGATGTCCTGCGCCTTGAGGGCGCGCTCGGCCGGATCCTCGATGGCGCGTACCGCCTCGAGCCTGTCTCTGATCTCACGCATCTCTTCATCCGGCACGAGTCGTAGTGTAAGCCCATGAGCAAAGTGTACAGGGAGGGGGTACAGTAGAGATCGACGTATTCGAACACGAAGGAGCGAACCGCCATGGACGGCGAGACCCCCACCACCCCGGCGCCCCCCACGCCGCTCGGGGGATGGTGGATCGCGGCCGTCGCCGTGATCGGCACGATGGCCGCGCTCATCGCGATCGGCGGCATGATCCTGTCTTTCCGCGCCGTCTCCCAAGAGATGACCCCTGCGTTCGGCACCCAGTGGGCATGGCTCGTACCCGTCGTCATCGACCTGTCCGTGTTCGTGTTCTCCGGCGTCGACCTCGTCCTGAACCGGCTCCGCATGAACCACCCGCTCGCCCGGTTCACCGTGTACGGTGCGACGTTCGGAACCGTCTGGCTGAACTACTCCGCCGGCGGTTCGGTCGCTGGCCGAACCGCCCACATCCTCATGCCGAGCATCTGGGTCGTGTTCGTCGAACTCATGCGGCACGTGGTTCGGCGGCTAACCGGCCTGGCCGACGGATCCCTGCGCGAACCCGTCCCGACGGTTCGATGGATCCTCGCCCCGTGGCGAACCGTGAACCTCTGGCGGCGCATGGTCCTGTGGGGCACGAACTCCTACCCGAAGGCCCTCGCGCAGGAGAAGGGGCGCCTGGCCGCTATCGCGGTTCTGCGAACCGAACACGGGCCGTTCTGGCGCTGGCGCGTCGCGCCACTGGTTCGCCTGCAGCTCAGTCTTGGCGAACCCGTTCAGGCTCCCGAACTTGCTGCGGCCGAACCTGCCGAACCGGACCGCGAGGCCGAACCGGAGACCCCGAACCTTCCCGCAGTTCCGAACCGAACCACCGCCGCCGGTCGCGCCGAACGTTCTGCGCCGCGCCGAACCAGCCCGCGCCCGAACGGTTCCGGGAGCGTCTCCCCGCTCATGTCGCGACCCGAACGCGTCGAGATCATCCGGCAGTGGATCGACCAGGCGGGCGGCCTCGAGGCCGTGCCGCTCAGCCGAATCATGACCGAATTCGGGTGCGCCAAGTCCACCGCCTCCGGCCTGCGCGCCGAGGCAGATCCCAGCCCTGCAACCCAAAGCGCGACGACGCCTAACGAAGACGACGAAGCTGATCGAGAGGACGCCGCCTGATGGCACGACACGACACGACACGCGGCTACCTCGAGGCTCAGCCGCTCCAAATTCCCGATAGCGCCCAGCAATCCACCCTTCCCGTCGCGTGGCATGGCGCGCCTCCGGCCGTCACGCAACATGGAGAACTCGCAGCTCAGGCGCCGAATCAGGCTGCTCCGCAGTCGTACTACTCGGTCAGTCCGGGCCAGATCCTCCCACACGCGCAGGCCCACGACCTCCCCTGGCACATGGCCGGACTGCTCGACCACGAACTGCCCCGCCCGAAGCCCGAATGGGTCAAACTCCTCAACGACTACCACGTGCCCGGGGTCGCCGGGACGCTCGTGTTCACGGCGTTCGGGTGGATGGCGCACAAGGAGCCGATGCACCCGTGGATGGCCGGGCTGTTCATCGGCGTGGGCGTCACCGGGCTCGTCGGCGCCTGGTGGGCGCACCACGAGCACGGCCAGGACGCGGACCCGCACTTCACCAAGGGCCTGGCGGGTCTTGGCGTTGCCGCCATCTGCGGCGGTGCCGCCGTTGGCGCCGGGCCCACGGGGATCTCGTTCATGCTGGCGTTCGCGCTGGCGGTCGGCGCCGTCGTCGGCGTTCACCAGTACCGCGAGCACAAGCGCCACGTGAAGGCGGTGACGGCAGTCGAGTTCCACGCTGCCGTCAACCAGGGGAAGGTTCACGTGGTCGGCCCCGGGCCGGCGGCGGCAACGTCGAACATTGTGGACGGTCGGGTGCTATCCCAGGAGGAGGCGCTGCTGCACCGGGCGTTCGCGGACATGGGCATCGAGCCGATCACGCTGCGCGGGTTCGAGCGCCTCGACAAGGACGCGTTCAACGTGATCGTCGGACTGCCGGGTACTTCCACGAACGACCCGGAGACGGTGATCGGCAAGCGGGAGGTGCTCAAGTCGAACCTGCGCGCCCGGCAGATCGCGGTGGAGGCGAGCTCCGAGCACGGCCACGAGATCAAGCTCATGGTGCGCTACGGCGCGACCAACCCGCTGCTCGAGACCATCGCCTGGAAGGGCCCCAACACCGACGACGTCGCCGAGCCGATCAGGACCAGCGTCGATTTGCACGGCGACGAAGTCATGGTGCGATTCGCCAACCGGCACACCCTCTACGCGGGTAAGACCCGGCGCGGAAAGTCGGCCGGCATCGCCTCGGCCATTTGCTCAATCGGCGCCACGAAGAATGCTCAGCTCTGGCTAATGGATTTGAAGCCGGGTCAGGTCTCGCTCGGCCCGTTCGCCGCGATGGCGGCCCAGTCGGTCGAGGGCAGGAACCAGCAGGAGTGCGTGGAAAGGGCGTCCCTGATGATTCTCGCCGCCGTCGCGGCGATGGAGGAGAACGGGCAAATCCTCAAGGACGAGCGGGAGTCGACCGGGAAGCCGGTGTACGAGTGGGATGTCAACAGGCACGGCGCGGCGATCGTCCTGGTCATCGACGAGCTTGCCTACCTGCTGCGGCTGGACCCGGAGATCTACGAGGGCTGGGTTACGATCATGCAGGTCGGGGCGGGCCTCGGCGTGTGGGTGATCGGCGCTACGCAGTCTCCGTCGGCGAAGGCCCTCGGCGGCACCACTGACGGCTCCAGTCAGTTCGGCAACGTGTTCTGCTACCAGTGCAAGGGCGCGACCCAGGCCGGGATCATCCTGGGCCAGGGGTCGTGGAGTGAGGGTTGGAAGCCGAACGAGCGGAACCTGCCGCTGCAGGGCATGCACCTGCTGCGCACCCCGGAGCACATCCACCCCGTGGTCATGCGGAACGAGTTCGTCGAGCCGGGCGACGCGATGGACATTGCCGACCGGTACGCCGACTCCATTCCGGCGCTGCATCCGCGGACGGCGGCGGCGGTCGATCGCGTACTGAACATGGGGCTGCCGACGAAGAGCGGGCCGGGCCCTGGTCGCGGCGGGAAGCCGTCCGGGCCCGTCGACAGCGAGATCGTGTACACGCGCCCGTATCTCGTGCCGGAGTATCCCGACGGCGACGTGGTCGAGGCGCACCACCGCGCGGCGTGGGAGGCCTTCAAGGAGATGGGTTCGGCAACGATCGACGAGCTCAAGGCACTCCGACTCGACCAGCACCGTTCACGCGAGTCGTGCAAGACCGCCTTGCAGGTGTTCGTCAGGCACGGCGGCGCGACCTCAGAGATGGACGGCCGTACCGAGCGATTCCACTGCCTTGTCGGTTCCGAGCGCCGCAAGGAGGCGTGATGGCGCGCCGTAAGCGTTCGACCCTCGACCGGATGGCTTTTCACATGAAGCCGAACCGGGTCCTGGCGCGCTATCTGAGCGGCGGCAGGCACCAGACCTTCAAGTCGATCGCGAAGTCGCCGTTCAAGGAGCGCACGGTCCACACCGCGAAGTCGGGTCGGCACGCGTATCAGCAGCAGATGGCCCGGGAGCGGAAGGCGCGGGCGGCCACCGCCGCAAGGCAGCGCAAGCAGGCAGTAGCGGACCAGCGGGGCGCTCGCGCCCAGATGCGCCAGCAGCAGCCGAAGCCGCCGCGCACTTCCCGGCAGCCGATCGCGGTCGACCCGCGCACCGGCAAGCCGATCACCTGGGCGCAGGCGCAGAAAGCCGCCCGGGACGCGAACGCGCGCGCCGACCGGCTCGCGGCCGGGCACGACGGCGACGCCCCGGCACGCCGCCCGCGCCGGCCGAAGCCCGAACCGGCCACGCCGCTCGCCCGCGCGATTGCCGAGGTGCAGAAGAACAAGAAGAAGCCGGCCAAACCCGCACCGAAGAAGCAGCCCCGGAAGAAGCCGACCTCAGCCAAGCGCGCGACGGCGAAGCGGCGTCCCGCGAAGAAGGGGAAGGGTGTCGCGGCGACGGTCGCGGACCTGATCCCCGGCCAGGCGATCCTCGCCGCGACGATGCCCGGTCGCGACACGCCCGGCGCCGGGCCGAAGCCCGTGAACCCTCGGACCCGCGCCTCCCGCACCGCACGCAGGGGCATCTACGGGGAGGTGCTCAAGCGCACCTGCGAATGCGGCGGCACCGGCCGCATCCCGATCTATAACAATCAGGGCGACCCGGCGGGCTCCACCTCGTGCCCCGAGCACGGCCGCGCCGGGGACGCCCGTGGCGCGAAGCGTTGGACGGCGAAGCGGGCGATCCGCGACTCGGGACTGCCGGGGCTCGGCGCGTGGCTCGAGAAGCGGCGCACGAAGAAGCGCGGCAACTCCGACGCGCGGCAGCACAGGGCATGGGAACTGGCTCAGGGCGAACTCAGAATGGCCGGGCCAACCCTCGAATGCGAATGGTGCGAGGACGGCCTGGTGAACCGGCAGTTGACCGACCGGCTGCGCAAACAGCACATCATGAAGGCCCGCGCCGACGCTGCGGCCCTGATCCGTGCCGCGCAAGCCCACAACGCCGAGGTCGCCGACACCGGTGAGGGCAGGCAGGTGAAGGTCCCGAAGATGCCGACGGAGAAGCAGTTGCAGACTGATGCGCGCCGCACCTTCCCGTACGATCACTGCTCCGTCTGCAAGGGCCTGGGCCGTGTCGCGACCGGTGTACGGCTGCTGCAGGACGGGTCCCAGCCGGTGGCCGAGTGGCGTGCTGCGGCTGGGTTGAAGGACGGTCACCGGTCGACGGCGCGGCAGCGGTCGACGGGACGGCGCCCGACGGAGAATGCGGCGCGGGTGGAGCGGCGCCGGATCGTGCCTCGACTGTAGGAAAATATTTAGCATTGCTAAGCATCTGGGTCGGGGTGGCGCTGTGCCACCCCGACCCTTTCCGTGTGCTGCGGCGTGGGGTGACGTGCCGCCAGGGCTTGGCGAAGTCTCTAGAAGAATCTTGAGCTACACCCTTGACGATACCACCGGGGGGTGGCATCATAGTACTTAGAGGGAGACGCCGACCGGAAGGAAACCAGAAATGACCGCCACCGCCACCAAGATCCAGCCGGAGATCGAAGACGGAGAGTGCGTCAACTGCGGAGTCCCGGAAGACGAGATCTGCGAGCGGTGTGGATGCGACTGCGGCCACGGCCCTGACGGGCTGAAGCTCTTCGGGGGCCCCGATAGCGAGTACTGCCCGCACGGCTGCAAGACCGCCTACGGCGACGGCGAGGAGACCTGGGCTGCGGACGAAGCCCAGCGGCGGGAGCTGGAAGGATGGCAGGCCTGATGGGCGGGCAGGACGCCGGGGCGCGGGGAGTACCCGGCCCCACCCTGGGGTCGATCTTGGGAGATGCCGACGCCGCCCTCACGCACCTCGCCGCCACCCACACCCCGCTCGCCCGCGCCCAAGAACTCAAGCGCTGGACCGAAGCCGTCCAAGCCCTCAGCAAGCGCATCGGCGACGACACCACCGAAGCCGTCTGGCAAGCCGCGCAATCGCAGCCCTCCGCCGACGTGGCCGCCGCACTCGGCGTCTCCAAGTCCGCCGTCGACAACCGGGTCAACGCGTACCGCAAAGCGCACCCGGACGCGCCCCGAAAGGACCCCCGACCGTGAACGCTCCCAGCCTCGCTGCCGACCACGCCTACTACTGCGCCCCGGCCGAACGCCACGACACGTACGACACGTGGGCCGAGTTCGCCGACCTGGAAGCAGGCGCCGACCACGACCGGAACCTGCTGTTCCGCTGGGACTGGATCCCGGGCGACGGGTACGGCGCGGCCAGCCTCGAACTGTTCTTCGCCCTACAGGGCAAGGGCGAGCTGCGGTCCGTCACGGTCGCGGTGCTCGCCGAGGACGAGACGGCGGTCCGCGCGTACCTGCAGCCGCGGCTCGAGCACCTGGCGGGCCTGTGGGCGCCGCTCTCGCTGTCGGCCGCCGGGGCATGACAGGGTGACCCGATAGCTACGCTAAGTATTTCCCCCACCTAAACTGACCCCATGGACGGCGAGTCGACGCGCGCCAGAATCCGCGAACTCGTAGGCGACGGCGCGGCCACCCTCCAGCAGATCGCCGACAGCCTCGGGATCCGCATGCAGACTGTCGCCGGGCACATCGCGCGCATGCCGGATGCGGCCGGGATCCGCGCGGCTATGGACCGCAACAAGCCGGCGCCGCGCACCCTGACTGCGTTCGGCGAGGCCAAGACCGTGACCGCCTGGTCGAGGGACCCGCGCAGCCGCATATCACGGAACACGCTGCGCACGCGGCTCGCCGATGGCTGGAGTCTCGAGGACGCGCTCACCACCGGACCCAGGAGGCGCGGGCAGACGGTGACGCTCACCGTCGAGGAGGCTGCCGCGTTGAAGGCCGCGGCAGGCCGGGTGCGTGCACTGCCGCAGGTGCACAGGAACACGACCGCCGACGCGCCGGAACGGGCTGCGACCAGAGAGCTGCGCGAGCTGATCCGGCAGGCAGCCGAGCGGGCGTCCATCGGCGAGATCGCGCGGGCGGCCGGGCTTAGCTACCAGCAGGCGTGGCGGCACCTTCGGCGCGCATAAGGTCCGTAGGGCCGCACTTCGACACCGAAGGAAACTGACTCCAAGGTTAGGAAACAGGAAACCCCTTCCGCCCGCTGTCGGCGGGCGAGAGAATCAGAACAAGAAGACGGGTCGCCACCGACGCTACGGCGACGACCCAGCCCCCTCCGTACCAGACACGAAGGAGACACGCACATCATGACCGACCCCAAGCCCCGGGCCAAGCCCCGGGTTTTGATCACCAGCTACGGCGTGCTGCACGGCGTCCCGCCCGCACCCCGGCATCACGCGATGCCCGTCGAGGTCGACCTCGCCGACGCGCTGCGCAACCCGCACGACGACCCCGGCATGCGGTACCTGACCGGGCTCGACCCCAAGGTCGCCGCGCACGTCATGACGACCCCCGGCGCTACTGACTACCGCGACCAGGCCGTCCACGAGATCCAGGTGCGCATCAGCCTCGGCGTGGACCCTGTCGAAGTGTTCGTCTACTGCCGCGGCGGACGCCACCGTTCCGTCGCGATGGCCGAAGCGATCGGTTCCGCGCTATCGGCCCGGGCCGTCCGCGTGACCATCGAGCACCGCGACATCGACAAGCCCGTCGTCCAAGCCATCCCCGCAACCAGCGCCAAGGAGGCGTGACCATGTCGAGGCGCAGCCGGAACGAGGAGAACAACGAGCGCTGGGAGAACATGGTCACCCAGGCAGGCAGCTTCGTCGCCGCGGCAAGCGACGCCCGCGCCCGCGGCGACAACCGGAACGCCGACCACTGGACGCACATGGCCGACGTGTCCCTGAACCTCGCAGAAACGGTCCGCGAGGACCGGTAGTCCGGCAGGCCATTCGACCGCTCCTCGTGATCCCGGTTGCCCGCGTGGTGCCGGGATCACGCGCGTCAGGGGGCGCACTTCGAGACAACTTGCGCCCCGCGCCCCGTAGCCCCACAATCGCGCTAGACGATCACGCCCGCCCCGATGACCAGTCAGGGCGGGCTACGCGGATCACGGGCGTCTCCCCAAATGCTAACGCGCACCATCGGGAGCCGCCGCATGCCCAGAGACCACCGCGCCGCACGACCCTACTGGGTGCACAGCGACCCCGAACCGGCCCCCGAAACCACCGCGCCGGACGCCACCCCTTGCGTAGGACGATGCAACGCAGCCTGGCGCGCCGCGGAGCAGCGCAAGGCCGACAGGGGGACCGAGCACACCCTCAAGCCGCGCGCCGGCTATCCGATCTGGTGCCCGCCCTGCGCCACCTCCATCCGCGGCGCCCTCGGCGACATGCCCGAACTCGCGGTACGCCTCCACGTCGAGATCTCCGCGGGCGCCAGCGCCACCGCCCTCGACGACGACCTGAACGTCACCGGCTCCCGCGAACGCGCCCTGCACGAGCACGAGGCCATTGTGTTCACCCTCGAAGAAGCCGCCGGATTCCTCACCGACTGGGAAGACACCGTCCGTGCCCAGCGAGACCTGCCGCCGCGCACCAGCGGCCACCAGCAATCGAAGCAGGCGAAAGCAGTAGAGACCTCAAGCCGGTTCCTCCAACGCCACCTCGCATGGCTGCTCGACGAACACCCCGACACCGCGCCCGAAGGCGACGAGCGGCTCGCGAGCGAAGGCTTCGGACTCGACCTGCTCGCCATGCACCGCAAAGCCCAAGCCATGACCAAGACCGGCGAGGTGCGCCCCGAACCCTGCGAAGGCGTCTTCTGCCCCAGTTGCGACCTGCGCTCCCTCGAGTGGGAAGTCGATCCGGACACGAACGCCGCGACCGGCTACGTCCGGTGCCGCGTGTGCCGGCCCCGCTTCGTAATGACAGCCGACGAATACCACCAGTGGACGAAGATGGAAGACCACGACGCACGCAAGCGCGGCCTCGCGACCCCGGCGGTGCTCGCGAAGGCGGGGCTCGCGCGGTGACCAGGCCCGAGTTCGATCCGGATGATCCGCTATTCCGGCCGATCAGCATCAAGCAGGCCATGGAGTTGACGCGCCGGTCCGACGACACGATCAACCGGTGGATCAAGGACGGGCATCTGCGCGTCATCCACCTCAAGGACCCGCCGGAGGAAGCGCTGATCGAGCGCGAGGTCGTGGACACCGCGATTCAGAAGCGGAAGAACGCCCACCGCGGCAGGCCCCGCCCGAAGCGCGGTGAAGCCACTGGCGACACGGCTTGACTCGCAGGTCACTCGCGTGCGACATTCTCGGTGCGGGAGTATGTCCGCACGCAAGTTCGCCCGGCCAGCGTGGCCGGGGAAGTGGTGCTCGTCCAGGGTCCGGCCGGACCGGATCGAGCGCCCAGCCTTGAGAGCCCCGCCAAGCGCGGGGCTTTCGGCTTCCGCAGTATTCTGCACGTGTCGGCGGAGGCGAGGGTTCGAATCCCTACCGCCACACGGTAACCAATCCGTAGTGGCGCAGCTCGCCCTGGTCGAGCGCCGCCGACCTCCAGTCAGGCCTGGGCTGCCGTCCGCGAGGACCGCGGCCCATCGCCCTTTTCGGGCCGTGGGTGCGCCGCGACCATGGCTATCCGCGCGCACCAGGAACAGCGGTTCGAACCCGCACACGGCGCTAAGGATCGCGGTCCCGACCCGGGTCTGACCGCCCGCAGTCGGAGGCGAGCCATGGCCGACGAGTGGACCGTAGACACGCTGAAGCTGTACGCGGACGCGGCCATCGCGCACGCCAGCGACGTTGCCCGCATCGCGATCGAAGCAGCGGAGAAGCTCTCCAGTCAACGCTTCGAGGACCAGCAGATCGCGGTCACTGCGGCGCTGGCTGCGCAGAAGGAAGCCGTCGCTGCGGCGCTTACGGCCGCAGACCGGGCTGTCGCGAAAGCGGAAACCGCAGCTGAGAGACGCTTCGCCTCAGTGAACGAGTTCCGAGCTCAACTGAGCGACCAGGCGTCGACGTTCATGTCCCGCGCTGAGGCCCTGCTGCAGATCAACGCGAACGCCGAGAAGATCGACGCGTTGTCTGCGCGCATGGACCGCGGTGAAGGCGGCCACGCCGGCGCAGCGGAGTCTCGTAGCGAGCAGCGCCAGTCGCAGGCCGCAGGGATCAGCCAGGGCGTACTGGTGTCCATGGGGATCGCGATCTTAATCTCGCTTGCGGCGCTCATCACTTCGATCGTGATGCACCACTGAGGCGGGTGTCGTGACCGTCACCGACCACCTGCCCGGCGATGACCCGGTCCGGCTCGATGCGGACAACGCGTACCGGCTGTACTGGCGCGCCGATCGTCCCGGCCCGGCCGGGCTCGTCTGGTCGCACCGTCTCGACGACGGCCGCTGGTGCTCGGTCGAGATCCCGCTCCGAGGCCACGGTCACGGACGCGGCGAGTGGACCGTGATCCTCGACGAACCGCTCACTGTCACCCCAGCACTCCGATGCGCGTGTGGCCGCAAGGGCTGGCTGGACGGCGGGACGTGGAGGCCAGCGAAGTGACCGACAAGCCACTTCCTCGAGTCGAGCGCGATCCAGACGACGACCACCCCGTGTTCTTCCACCACTGCACGGCGCCCTGGCTTCGCGATGACTCACCGTCCAGGCGCCTCGGCGGGAAGCTGCCGCTCGGCCCGAACGGCTGGGAATGGCAGGACGATGGGTCGCTTCGGCCGTCGATCCAGTGCCTTGAGGGCTGCGGCACGCACGGTTTCTGGGACGGTCCAGAGCGAGGCTGGCGGCCGGCGTGAGCCGCTCGGGAAGACGCGGGCGGCCTTGTGCCGCGTCGTCCTGCACCTCCTGATCCCGATCTTGGTCCTCACCGTGGTTTGCGAGGGGCTCGTCGTCCTGACGCTGCTGCGTATCGCCACGGCGCTCCTGAACTTCCTGGCCAGCAACTGAACCATCCACGCACCAAAAAGGACCAGCGCCATCAGCACCGCACTGCTCGACAGGCCCACCCGAGCCGACGCCGGGGACCGAACCATGCGATACCGGCCCCCGCGCCCCGGCGACCTCCTCACCGTCCGCAGCAGCAACCCGTACCTCGACGAGGCGCAAGTGGTCGTCGAGACGGTGGCAGACAACGGCGGGTTCTTACTCATCTCCGGCACCTGGGGCACGCACGACCTCGAGGTCGTCCTGCGCAGGGTTGGCGAACCGCACCTTCAACCACAGGAGAACTAAATGTCCTTCCTCACTCCCGTCATCGACGAGCTCCACGCCATCTGGGCGAAGCTCGAGGCCGAGGGCCACGCGGTCGCGGCCGACGTCAAGTCCGTGCTCGACAAGCTGAAGGCGGACGCCCCGGCCGTCGAGCAGGAGGCCGTCGCGGACGCCGAGAAGGTGGCTGCCGACGCGGAGACCGCGGCCAAGCCCGTCGTCGCCGAAGCCGTCAAGGCCGCCGAGACCGTCGCGTCCGAGGCCGCGGCCGACGTCGCCAAGTCCGCCTGAGCGACCGCCGCACACCACCCACCAAGGAACGAGACACCATGAGCGAGACCCAAGACAGGCGCTACCGCGTCACCTGGCGCAGCACCACACCGGCTGGCATCGGTAGCACCAGCCTCGAATTCCTCGAAGAGCGCACGATCATCGCCGCCTACTACCGGCGGGACGAAGACCGAATGGTGTTCAAGCGCGCCGACGGCATGCAGGCGTTCGACGTGGCCGCGGACCTCGTCGAGACGATCGAGGTCGTCGAGGACGCGGCGGTGAGCGCGTAATGCTTACTGGCCGTGCCGCGCTTCTGCGCCCCGACATCAACGACCTCCACGTCACCGAGGTCGTGCTCGTCGCGCCCGAGGACGCCACCCAGCCCTACATGACTGACGGCGAGTACGCGCTACTGCTACGCCAGTGGTCCCGGCAGAGCAACACCAAGCGGGTCAACGCGTCCCGTGCACGCAACGCCAGCCGGGACATCCCCACCTCCGGGGCCGAACGCCGCCGGGCGAAGAACCACCGGCAGCGCGGCCTCTGCCTCGAACACGTCGCCGCCACTACGCGGTGCACGCACGCGGCGGTCGACGGAACCGGCCGCTGCGAGCGGCACGCCCCGGACGAGGACGCGTGAACGCCGTGATGCTCGACGACAAGAACTTCCGCCGCGTCATCATCACCTGGCCCGCCCCGACCACTGCGGGCGTGCTGCCGATCTACGGCGTGACGCTGACCGACGCGGACAGCGGCGAACAGATCGTCTCCGGCCTGAAGCTGGCCCTCACCCTGGGCACCGACACCAGTTACGACGGCAACATCATCGAGGCCGAAGTCACCGCACTGGTCGACGAAGACGGCCACTTGCTGCCCGCTGGCAAGCGGCCCGTCATCACCGAGGAATACGCGGCCCACCGCGCCGCGGCGCCAGAGAAGTTCACCGACGCGTACGGCGAGCACGAAGCCGCATTCAAGGGCCAAGAGCTCCGTACCGGGGTCTTCAAGTTCGCGGTCGCCGAGATGCGCATCCAGGAGGCCTGATGCTCGCCATTATTGCCGCAGTCCTGTTCGGAGTCGGCTTTGTGCTCGACGGCGCGGGCGACCACACGAACACGTGGCTCTCGCCCGGCGCGCTCGTCCTCGCCGGACTCGCGCTGCTCGCACTACACCTCAGTGGGGTGACATGGACGCGCAGGCCTCCGCAGTAGAGCCGCAGCCTGGGGACATCGGCGTAACTCAGATCGGCGGCGACGTCGGCCGACTCATCCGCTTCGGCCAGTGGCTCAACGGCGACGGGTTCGCCAACTACGAGCATTGCTTCGTGTTCGTCGGCGATGGCCAGATCGTGGAAGCAGAGCCCGACGGCGCGCGGATCGCTGATCTAGCCGAGTACGACGCACGCACCACTGTGTGGGTCCGTTGCCCCGACCAATACCGGACCGCAGTCGCCGAAGCGGCACGCGCCTTCATCGGACGCCCGTACGGGTTCCTCGACTACGCGGTCATCGCCGCCCACCACTGGCACCTGCCGATCCCGGGCCTAAGTCGGGTCGCAGCCAGCACCCGGACGATCATCTGCTCGGCGCTCGCCGTCGCAGCCGCGCGCGCTGGCGGATGGGACCTGCTCGGCACAGAACCCGCCGGGTACATCACACCCGCAGACCTTGCGGCGCTCGCCGACCCGCTGAGCTGACGGCCGTTCACCGATCGCAGCAAGGGCGGTGACCCGTGCCGCTGCCCGGCGACCTCAACAAGATCAGCGTCACGGCGACCTATCAGGACGCTGCGGGCAACCCGCTCGCCGGGACCGTCACGTTCACCCCGTCGGCAGACCTCGCTGACTCGACCGGACGCGTCATCCTGCGTGCCGAGCCGATCCCCGCACAGGTCGTTGGCGGCGTCATGAGCCCGCCATCGCTCGCCTGCACGGATAACGCAAATATCGCCCCGACCGGGTGGACTTGGGCCGTCGTCGAGTACATCTCCGGCGCCAGCGCGAACGTCGCCACCCGCTCCTACTCGGTCCTGCTGCCGCACACTCTCGGTAGCACCGTGGATCTTTCGACGCTCTCCCCGGTCGTGCCGCAGCCCGGCGTCACCAACTACCTGCTCGCGACGAACAACCTCAGCGACCTGTCGAATGCGGCGACCGCCCGCACAAACCTGGGCCTCGGCACCGCCGCGACATCTGCCGCGACGGCGTTCGCGCAGACCGCGAACAACCTCTCGGATCTGGCCTCGGCGTCCACGGCGCGCACGAACCTGGGGCTCGGGGGAGCGGCCACCGAGAACGTCGGAACCGGCGCGGGCACTGTCGCGGCCGGGAATGACAGTCGGATCACCGGGGCGCTGCAAACGACCGGCGGCACGATGTCCGGGCCGATCGCCATGGGCAGCAACAAGGTCACCGGCTTGGCGAATGGCACCGCCGGGTCTGATGCGGCGGCGTTCGGGCAGATTCCCACCTCGGCCAGCGGCATCGGCGGCCTGCTCGCCGCGAACAACCTGAGCGACGTTGCGAACGTCACGACGGCGCGCGGGAACCTCTCGGCCGCCGCGTCCGGCTCGAACTCGGACATTACCGCGCTCACCGGTCTGACCACGGCGCTGCCTGTCTCCGAGGGTGGTACCGGGTCCACGACCGGCCCTGCGGCTCAGGTCGCGCTCGGCGGCGTGTCCTGGTTCAACGTCCAAGCCCCCGCCTACGGGGCCAAGGGCGACGGCAACATGGTCGCCGACGCGGCGATGACCGCGACGAGCGCGACGCTCACCTCCGCGACCGCGAACTTCACCGCAGGGGATGTCGGCAAGCTGGTCCAGGTGCGCGGCGCCGGCGCCGCGGGCGCCGACCTGAACACGACGATCAGCGGGTTCACCAACTCGACGACCGTCACGCTCACGGTCGCCGCTGGAACCACCGTCAGCGCGGCCACGGCCGTGTACGCCACGGACTCCGCCGCAGCCTGCCAGTCCGCGTTCACCGCCGCGCAGGGCGTGTACTACGGCACGACCTACGTGCCGCCGGGCATCTACATGTGGTCGACGTTCGTGTCGATCAGCAAATGCATGCGGATCATGGCGAACGGCGCGCTGATCATCACGACGAACTCCGGCGCCCTGAACCTCACCAACACGTTCTTGAGCCCCACGCCCGGGGTGTTCGGGCGCGGCAACGGCCTGGTCATCGAGGGCCTGGAGCTCGACTGCACCGGCGGCCACAACATCTACAACGTCAACCTGAGCAACTTCAGTTGGCGCGACATGGTCCTCACGCAGCGCTCCTCGAACTTCAGCGCCGTCTGGCACGACACGACCGGCACGAACTTCATCGGCGGCGACATCCGCAACGTCCTGACGTACGTGTACGGCTCGGCGCGCACTATCCAGGCCTGGCACCTCGTCTCCCACGTCGGCGGCGGCCTCGCCCTGACGAAATGGACCAGGTGCCTGTTCCAGAACCAGGGCGCCGACACCGCGCAGTTCCTGCTGTGGACCGAGGCACGCGGCGGCACGAACTACACCAACGGGCTCGAGCTCGACAGCTGCGTGTTCACTTCCGCCACTGGCGGCGGCGCCGCGTTCTGGAGCGCGCAGGGCGTCGTGCTCGTCAACTGCCGGGTCGTCAACTCGAACAACACTGTCAACGGCAACTCGATCTACCGGGTCGGCACCAACACCGGCTCCGGCGTGTCCACGTACACCAGTCAGGGCGTCACGATCGTCGGCTGCGGCAGGGACCTGCCCGGTCCTGACGGCTCGACCACGTGGGACGTGCACCTCGACTCGACCGTCGACCAGGTCGTCATCGAGGCCTACGAGTGCAGGTTCCGCAGCACGGACGCGGCGAAGACCCCGTTCTTCAACCTCAACTCGGCGACCCACGTGCTCGTGCTCGACTGCCCGACCGCGGTCATCACCAACCCGGGCAACGCCATCCAGATCCCGGTCACCGGCGACGGCAACACGCCCGGCACCGGCGACGGCGCGGTCAGCATCCCGTCGCTCACCCTCGGCGCGGCGCTCCCGATCGGGTCCGGCGGCACCGGACAGGCCACCCCGCAGGCCGCGATCAACGCGCTCACGGGCACGCAGTCCGCAGGCAAATACCTGCGTTCGGACGGCACCAACGCGAGCCTCGCTTCGATCCAGGCAGCCGACCTGCCCGCCGCGACCACCTCGGTTCAGGGCGCGGTCGTCATCGACGGCACCGCCGCCGACATCGCCGCCCTCGGCACCCAAGCCGCAGGCGCCATCGGGAAGTCTGCGGACGCGGGCCACGTCCACCCCACCGCGGGCCTGGTCGACACCGCCACCACGCAGAACGTCGGCGGCACGAAGACGTTCACCGGCGAAATCGTCGTTCCGACCCCGGTCAACGCCGGCGACGCCGTCACCAAGGCGTACGCGGACGCGATCTCCCTCGGCCTGTCCATCAAGGGGTCGGTGCAAGAAGCAACGGCCGCAGCGCTGCCCGCGAACACGTACAGCAACGGCGCCTCGGGCGTCGGGGCGACACTGACCGGCAACGCCACCGGGACGCTGACGGTCGACGGCGTGACGGTCGCACTCAACGACCGGGTCCTGGTGCAAAACGAGGCGACCGGCGCGAACAACGGCATCTACCTGTGCACCACGGCCGGGGCGACCGGAGTCGCCTACGTCCTGACCCGCGCCACCGACATGAACACCGCCGCGAAGATCCCCGGGGCGTTCACGTTCGTGGAGGCTGGCACCGTGAACTCGGGCGCCGGGTTCGTAGTGGCCTCCGCCGGGCCGTTCACGGTCGGCACGGCTGCGATCAGCTTCACCCAGTTCTCCGGAGCCGGGGAGATCACGGCCGGGACCGGCCTGTCCAAGTCCGGCAACACGATCTCGCTCTTCACGCCGGTGGCCTCCGGCAATCTTCCGGGAGCGACCGCCAGCGCTCAGGGCGCCGTCATCCTTGACGGTACCGCGACGGACATCGCGCCCCTGGGGACCCAGGCCGCTGGTGCGGTCGGCAAAGCGGCCGACGCCGGGCACGTGCATCCCCTGTCCGCGACGGGCAACGTCCAGACCTTCACAGCGAACGGCACCTGGAATAAGCCAGCGACAGCGACGCAGGTCACGGTGATCCTCATCGGCGCGGGTGGCGGCGGAGGATCCGGCGCGGTCGAGAACTCGGGCACGGTCGCCTCCGGCGGCGCCGGTGGCGGCGGCGGCGGTTACACGATCAAATCGTTCCCGGCCGCGCTGCTCAGCTCCACCGAGACCGTCACCGTCAGCGCAACCGGCGGAACCGGCGGCGCCGCGGTCGGCACCGCCGCCTCGGCGGGCAACGCGGGCGGGGCTGGTGGCGCCACCAGCTTCAAGAGCACCTCATGGGCAGTCGCCAACGGCGGTGCGGGCGGCGGCGCAGGCACCACAGGCGCCGCCACCGGCGGAACCGGCGGCGTCGGGTCCATCAACGGCGGCACCGGCGCAAGCTCCAACGCGGCTGGCGGTGCAGGCGGCACCGGGTCCGGCTCCAACCAAGGCGGCTCCGGCGGCGGCGCGGGCGGCGGCATGGCCACCACCCCCGCCAACGTCGCAGGCGGCGCGGGCGGCTTGATTCAGTCCTCGTCCGGCAACCTGGGCGGCACCGCAGGCACATCAGGCGGCGGCTCGGGCGGCGCAGGCAACTCGGCCGGCGTCAACGCGCCCGTCGCAGGAACCGGCGGAGGCGGCGGAGGAACCCTCACCGCTGGAACCGGCGGCAGCGGCGGCCTAGGCGGCAACTACGGCGGAGGCGGTGGCGGCGGCGCAGGAGCCACCACGGGCCAGAGTTCGGGTGCAGGCGGAAACGGCGCAGGCGGACTCGCCGTCATCATCTCCCTGAATTAGGCGGCGAGGGGCGGTGACGATGGCCGAACTCCCCGCCGCAGCGGCAGACGAGATCGCACGGCGCAAAGCCAAAGCCCGCGGCCGGGCACGGCTGAAAGCGCTCGGCATCGACGTCGACACCCTCACCCACGAACAGATCCGCGAGGCGTACGAAACCTACCGGCAGGCCTACATCGATATGGCCGAGGCCGGGCGGCACATGGAACCCGTCCGGATCGATGGGGATCCGCTGTCAGGAGCCTGCTTCCACAGTCGTTACGGTCAACTCATTGATGCGATCAGAGACTTTCACGGCGGCCAGCACCCCGAAGGCTGGTCGCCGCCACGGGTCAAATGGCCGACGCACCACGAACGCGCGGCAGGCATGCGGGGCAAGTGAGCAGGAGGCCGAGCCGTGATCGAGCGGGCACTGAAGGACGACACCCCCTGCGCCGCCACGTGGCCCATCACCGGGAAACCGTGCAGGCACCTGCCCATGCCCGGCCTCGACGTGTGCGAAGCCCATCATCCCGACGGCGACCAGCGCGTCCCCCCGCCGTCCGAAACAGTCCGGTGCACCGGCACCAACCGGGAATCCGGGGAACGCTGCCGGCGGCCACACCGGCCCGGCGGGAAAGTCTGCAATAAGCACGGCGGCAACGCCCGTGCCCCCCGCGAAGCCGCCGACCGGCGCGTGGCGATCAAGAAGGCGAGGGAGCGGATGGAAACCTACGGCGCACCCGTCAAAATCGCTCCCGAGCACGCGCTCCTCGCAGAGATCCACCGCACCGCCGGACACGTCGCCTGGCTCGAACAGCAGGTGCACGCGCTTACCGAGGGCGAGCTCGTGTGGGGCATCACCCGCGTCAAGGAAGGCGGCGAGGACCGGGGTATCACCGAAGAGGCGGTGCCGCACGCGCTCCTGAAGCTGTACCAGGAAGAACGCGCCCACCTCGTGAAAGCCTGCGCCGCAGCGCTCCGCGCGGGCATCGAGGAGCGGCAGGTCAAGCTCGCGGAGTCCCAGGGGGCCCTTGTTGCCCAGACGATCCGGGCGATCCTCGGCGACCTGAACCTGAACGCGACACAGAAGGCGCTCATCCCCATCATCGTCCCGCAGCGCCTGCGCGAACTCGCGCTCACCAACTGAACCAGAGGGCGGGATGACCGCCACCGTGGAGTGGGTCGAATACGCCGCCCGCGCGTTCGAAGTCGTCAGGCCCCCGGCGTGGCGCGACATCGCAAGACCCGAGCAGCTCGCACCCGAGGGCGACTGGCTCGTCTGGGCGTATATCGCCGGGCGAGGTTGTGTCGCAGGCGATACTCGAATCTACCTGCCGCTTGAGGATCGGCACGAGCGGATCGACATCCTAGCCTCAGCGGGCCGCGCAATCACGGTCCTCGCCCTGGCATCCAGTGGACCGCGTCCGGTCGCCACGGACGGCGCCCCATTCGTCAAGGGCGTCGCGCCGCTGTACGAGGTGACGACGTCCGACGGGCACGTCATCACCGCGACGGATCGGCATCGGTTCCTTGGTCCGCAAGGATGGCTGCGACTCGCTGACGTGCGCGCCGGACAGCTTCTTGCCGCAGGAGCTCCCGTTGCACAGCAGGCAGCTTCTTGCGGCCAGTCAACGTCGCCCGCAGGTGGTCCGCGTTCGACGGGAACACCCGCAGGTTCGCCGGATCGTTGTCCGACGTGTCTCCGTTGCGATGGTCAACGACCTCTCCCGGGAGCAGCATTCGGCCTAGTTCGCGTTCCATCACCAAGCGGTGCATCCGCACGTACCCCTTCACTGCTTGAGGGTGGTCCGGCTGGTGCTGCAGGATGTAGCCCTGCTCATCTACCGCATAGCCTCCGCGCCAGAACGGGTTCCGCTCCGGCCGGGCTTTCGCAGGAAGACGATCTAGTCCAAGCTCGACCAGTCGATCCCGGACCGTCTCGTCGTTACAGCCCAGCGCTGCAGCCATCTCCCGGCACGACATGCCCTGCGCATGAAGGTCGCGGAGATCGCCCTCGGGGATTTGAAGACGCCTGGCTTTCGACTGCTTTGCCCGCTGCTGCGGAGTCTTCTCGCGGCCTCGAAGCTGGACGCCAGCCCGCTCAAGACGCCGCTGCACGGTCTGGTGCGACACTCCAGCGTCTTTGGCTATGCCCTTCGCCGACTCGCCAGCCTCATAGCGAGCCCGCATCTCCTCGGCGGTCAACTGCGCCAGAAACTCCTGGCGCAGCGTCACGCCGGCTTCTCGCAGTCGCCGGGCAACCGTTTGCGGTGTGGTCTGGTACTCGATCGCGATCGACCGCATCGGCTGGCCAGCCAGATACTGAGCTAGCGCCTCAGGCGGCAACGAAATCTTTGGCATGTTTGGATTGTATCGCCTGGACGCGGGTTGTGACGGTACGACCTGTAGGAACGGGCGTCTTCTACGACCTCACGGTTCCCGGTGCGGAGAACTACGCAGCCGAGGGAATGTGGCACCACAACAGCGGAAAGACGCGCTCCGCCGCCGAATGGGTCCACGAGAAGGCCACGCTCAACCCGGGCGCCCGCATTGCCCTCGTCGGCCGCACTCCGGCTGACGTCCGCGATGTCATGATCGAGGGCGAGTCGGGGATTCTTGCCTGCGCGGGCGAGGATCGCCCCATCTATGAGTCGACCAAGCGGAAGCTGACGTGGGCCAACGGGTCCACTGCGCACGCCTACTCTGCCGAAGTCCCCGACCAGCTCCGAGGCCCGCAGCACGGGTTTGCGTGGTGCGATGAGCCTGCCGCCTGGACGGATGCCCGCAAGGGCGACGTGCTCGACACGGCGTGGAACAACCTGCTGCTCGGCCTGCGTCTCGGGGCGAACCCGCAGTGCGTGGCCACCACGACCCCGAAGCCCAACGCGCTGATCCGCACCCTGCTCGGCCGCGCCTCCACCGTCGTCAGCCGCGGCTCGACCTACGACAACCTCGCCAACCTCGCGCCCTCCTTCCGCGAGCACGTGCTCGCCACCTATGAGGGCACCAGGATCGGCCGCCAGGAGCTCCTCGGCGAACTGCTCGAGGACGTCGAAGGCGCCCTGTGGACGCTCGACCGGATCGACGCTGGCCGAGTCGCGGTCGCGCCCGACATGGTGCGCGTCGTCGTAGCCGTAGACCCGTCCGGCGGATCCGGGCCCAACAACGACGAGCAGGGCATCGTCGTCGCTGGCCTCGGCGTTGACGGCGCCCTGTACGTGCTCGCGGACCGGTCGTGCAAGCTGTCCCCGCACGGCTGGGCGTCGAGGGCGATTGCGGCTTACCGCGAGTTCGCGGCCGACCGTATCGTGGCTGAGCGCAACTTCGGCGGCGAGATGGTCGAGTCGACGATCCTCCAGGTCGACAAACTCGTGCCCGTCAAGGTGATCACCGCATCGCGGGGCAAGGTGCAGCGCGCCGAGCCGATCGCCGCGCTCTACGAGCACACGCCCGCCCGCGTCCACCATGTTGGGGCGCTGCCTCAACTCGAGGACCAGCTCACCACCTGGACCCCGCAGGACGGCACGAGCCCCGACAAACTCGATGCGATGGTGTGGGCCTTGACCGAGTTGACGGATGGCCTCGGCGCGGACGCGTGGATCGAGTACATGAAGCGCCGCGCCGAAGAGGTGGGCATGCAGCCGCGCGAGCGGGCGCCAGAGGTCCTCGAACCGCCCGAGCCGCGGCGCGATCCCGAACCTGAACCGGATGACCCGGTAGCCCGCCTGCGTGCCGCCCGTACTGCCGCACTCCGCGCCCAACGCAGATAAAGGGGGCCCGGCGTGCCCGATGTGATCACCGCTGCGGCCACGCCCAACACTCCCCGGATTCGGGTGCGTGAGCGCATCGGCGGCGGGTTCATGCGCCTCGCAAAGGTATTCGGCACCGCAGTCCCCGCGGACATTGCCGCAGCCGAGACCGCCGCCGGCATGGACTCGTCCACCCCGTTCTCCCCGGGCGCGCCCCTCTCGCCCTACGACGGATACTCGCGCACCCCGCGCAGCCAGAACTTCGTCCCCCAAGTCAACGTCACCACCCGGCCGCGCACCCACGAACGCGTCTCGTTCGAAACCCTCAAGGGCCTGATCGACGCCTACGACATCGCCACCATGGCGATCTGGCACCGCATCGACTCGCTGCGCTCCCTCGACTGGTCGCTCGTCGCGGCCGACGGATTCGAGGGCGACGTGGCCGACGCGGTCGCGATCGGCATGTCCGTGCTCGCCAAGCCCGACGGGCAAACCCCGTTCGGGGCGTGGCTCGCCGAATGGGTGTACGACATCCTCGCGTTCGACGCCGGCACCCTGTGGCGGATGCGGAACCGGGCCGGGCAGGTCGTCGGGCTGCGCGTGGTTGACGGCAGCCTGATCGCGCCGCTGCTCGACGACTGGGGCAACACGCCCCAGGCCCCGGCCCCGGCGTTCGTGCAATACATCAACGGCTTGCCGTGGAACTGGCTGACCACGAACGACCTGATCTACAGGCCGTTCCGCAAGCGTCCCGACTCCCCGTACGGGCGGCCGCCGCTCGAGTCGATCCTGCTCAATGCGAACACCGACCTGCGGTTCCAGGCGTACTTCCTGCAGCGGTTCACCGAAGGCAACCTGCCCGCCGCGTTCGCCAGCGCCCCGGACTCGTGGACCCCGCAGCAGATCGAGCAGTTCCAGGAGTACTGGGACGGGTTCATCCTCGGCGACCAGTCGTTCAAGTCGCAGATCCGGTGGATCCCCCCCGGCTCGAAGATCGAGTGGAGCAACGAGAAAGACTTCACCGACGCGTTCTCGCTGTTCATGATGCGCAAGACGCTCGCCGCATACCACGTGGTGCCGTCCGACATGGGCATCACCGACACCGTCAACAAGTCAACCGGTGAAACCCAGCGCGACGTCCAGCACCGCATCGGCGACGTGCCCCTCGCCCGGCACGTCTCCGACATCCTCACCGCGTTCCTCCAAGACGACCTGCACCTGCCCGTCAAGCACCAGTTCGACTTCGGCGAGGAACAAGACGACCGGCTCCAGTTGGCGCAAGCCGACGACATCTACATCAAGAACGGCACCGTCTCCAACTCCGACATCCGGGAACTGCGGTTCGGCCTCTCGGAGCCCGAAGGCAAGCGGGTCCCGCGGTTCGTCTACTCCAACCGCGGCGGACCCATCCCACTGTCTGCGCTCGAAGCCGTGGCGGGGCCGATCGACTTCGAATCCGGCGCCCCGCAGCCTGGCGCGCCGCTGCCGCACACCGTGTTCCAGCCCGTCGAAGGCGTCGAAGGCAACCCGCCGACCCCGCGTCCGCCGCTCGCGGTCGAGCAGTACGGTCCGGGCGCGCTGCCCGTCGCGGCACCGCAGTCCGTGCCCGCGCTGCCGGTTGCACCCGTGCAGGCCGAATTGAAGGCGGCCCCGGTCGCGAAGGACGGGCCTACTGCGGGAATCACGGCAGCGACCGGGATCACGTCCTACGACCTCGTCGGACGCCACGACGACGAAGACGACGACGAGGACGAGGCTGTCGCCAAGGAACTCGCCGCATACCGGCGTTTCGCCAAGGCCCGGCGCCGCGACGGCAGATGGCGCGACTTCCAGTTCCAGGCCGTAGACGCCGCCACCGCGCGCAGCCTCAACGAGGCCGGCCACCAGTCCGTGCTCGCCAAGCAGTCCGGCATCCCGGGACTGACCAAGCGCTCCGGCATGATCTCGCTCGACCTGCCCGCAGGCCTCGTGCCGACCGTACCGGGCGGCGTGAACGACCACCATGTGACCGTCGTGTACCTCGGTCCGGACGTGGCGAATGAAGAGTTCGACACCGCCTGCGACCGCGCCGAAGCCGCGGCAGCAGCCTGCCCCGGACCGCTCACCGGCACCATCGCAGGGATCGACACGTTCCCGCCGTCCAGCGGCAGCGATGGCAAGATTCCCGCGTTTGTGCCCGTCACGCTGCCCGGCGTCGAGCAGGTACGCGCGTCGCTCGAAGACCTCTCAGCGAGTGAGCACACCGACTACCACCCGCACGTGACGCTCGCATACCTCGACGAAGGCGACCCGCTGCCGGACCCCGTGCCGCCGACGCTCGTCACCTTCACCCACCTTACTGTGCACCGCGGCGACGAGACCCGCAGCTTCCCGCTCGGGCCGCGCATGCTCGGCCTGGCGAAGGCCGCGGCGGGAAGTGAACCGGGCCCAAAAGCTGACGCCTCCGCCAAGGAGGCGTCCAGCCACTGGCCCGGATGGGACTACGACGAGACCGCCGCAGACCACTGGGCACGGAAACTCGCCGACGGCTACGTTGCCGCGTTGAGCGTCGCCCGGGCGCAGCGGATCGCGGCCAGCTTCCTCGCCGCGCACCCCGGCGACGGCGAGAAGCACACCAAGGCCGAAACCGCCGCGATCGCCGCAGCGCTACTCGCAGCGGCCCTCGCGCACCTCGAGGACCAAAACCTCGACCTCACCAGCGCCGCCACCGCAACACTCCAAGGCCTCTACACCGACGCCTACCTGATCGGCGCCGCCAGCGGCAACGCAGTCATCGACGGCGGCAAGCCCGTGCTCACAGGCTGGTCGCCAGGCAAGACCGACGAAGCGCACGGGCTCATCGAGGCGCTCGCGCTCGGCACCGGCCTGTCCGCGCTGCTGCGGCGCGCGCCCGAAACCGCGGCGGCCATGTCCAGCACGCGCATGGCCGTGCTCGCCAGCGCGCTCGCGGCAGGCGCGGCAGCCGGACAATCAGCCGCGATCATCGCAGGGTCGCTCATCGCAGTACTCAAGGCGGGGTGGCGGTCGCTGACCGCTGCCATCACCGAAGTCACCAGCGCATCCAGCGCAGGCGCGAGCGACGCCTACCAGAAGCGCGGCATCACCCTCTACGAGTGGGCCCTCGACCCCAGCGTCAACAACTGTCCGATCTGCATAACGAACGCCAACTCGGCGCCCCGAAAGTTCGGGCAGAAATGGCCCAGCGGCCAGGCCGCCCCGCCAATCCACGGCCGCTGCCGCTGCGCGCTCGTCCCGGCCTAGACCACGGCGAGGGCCATCTAGCCTGAGGAACGGGGGCGCCCATGTGCCTATCGTGCGGATGTGGCTTGACGGAGAACGACCACGGCGACCCGCGGCACCTGACCCTCGCAGCTCTGCAAGCCGCAGCCGACGCGTCCGGCGTCAGCCTCGCCGTCGCCGCATCGAACATCCTGCGCACCGTCACCGGGACGCTCGGCGACGACGAGCCGCAGGACGGCCCCCCCGACCAGTTCCTATATGGGGTTGCATACCAGGCGGGCCCCGATCCACGGATCCGGATGGGCGCGGACGGCGGCCGAGACTACTTCGCTCCGCGATCTCTGGAGCTAGCTGCATGGTCATTCATGTTGGGTGGCCACCAGCACGGCCTGTTCCACGCCGACGGTACCGAAGGCGCGGCGCGAACCGTCGAATCGGGCATCTACCGGAACCCGATCCCGTGGGTCATCGACGACGACCTGATCGTGCGTAAGGGCGACTGGACGATTGGGGTCCTTGTGGACGACGAGGGCTGGGCCTTGCACAAGCAGGGGAAGATCGGCGGCCTGTCGCCGCAGGGTGGCGGCAAGCGACGGCGCCCCAAGCCCCGCTCCAATCCTTTCGGCATCACGTAGGAGCTGAGCCATGACCGAAGAGATCCCCGAGGACATGACTGAGATCTACGACGCTGACGTCCCGCGCGTGGACCTCGTTGGCGCCGCAGCCAATGGAATTCCCCGGTTCCTGATCGCGAAGGGCCAGGACGGTGCCGGACTCTTCGACCCGGGCTATGTGCGCAACCTGATCGCTAAGTCGGAACCCGAGACCACGGAGACGGTGACCATGAGCGGTAGTCCCGCGGCGATCGCGGCCCTCATCCACGGCGCGCCCGTCCGCAAGGCCGAGACGCCTGCGGCCGAGGACGACGTGGCCAAGGCTGAGGCCTCTACCAAGTCGATGAACGACCGACCTGACAGCGACTTCGCGTACGTGGAGCCCGGCGGCAAGAAGGACGAGTCCGGCAAGACTGTGCCGCGCTCGCTGCGCCACTTCCCGATCTACGACGCCGCGCACGTCCGCAACGCCCTGTCGCGGGCACCGCAGTCCCCGTTCGGCGACAAGGCCATGCCCAAGATTCGGGCCGCAGCCAAGAAGTTCGACATCGACGTGTCCAAGGAGACCGCCGCAGCCCCCGAGCAGACCGAGGTGACGAAGGACATGGACATGCCGATGGACGACGAAGGCGGCATGGACCCGACCGTCGTCCTCGCCGAACCCGAGGAGACGCCCGACGGCGACGCCGGCGACCCCGGATCCCCGGCGTGGGAGGCGATCGACGCGGCCACCGCCCGCAAGTGGACCGCCATCGCAGCCCGCCTCCGCAGCGCCCTCGGCGTCATGGCCGACCGCGAATCCCTCGAGGCCGCGACCGTCGACCCCGACGACGCCGAAGCCGCCATGGACCTCGACGACGCGGCATGCGCCGTCGACTACGTCATCGACACGCTCGCCGGGTTCGCCGTAGACGAGCAGGCCGAAGCCGACGACGCCGTCATGGCGATGGTCGGCAAGTCCATCGGCGCCCTCGACACCGCGCACCTCGACACCGTCGAATCCCTCGGTGCCGTACGCAAGGCCGGCCGCACCCTGTCCGCGAGCAACGAATCCGCGCTGCGGCAGGCGATCCAGGCCCTACAGCAGATCCTCGCGAGCCTCCCGGCCGCACCCGTCACGAAGGAGGCCGGGGAGCCGGTCGCCAAGACCGCCAACGAGGAGAGCGATATGCCGACCCCCACCCCGTCCGAAGACGTCACCGCAGCGTCCGGCCAGGAGCCCGCCATGGGCGCCGCGTCGCTCGAGCCGAAGCCCGTCGCCGGACAGGCCGTCACCGAGATGGCCAAGGCCGCCGAGCCCGCGCCGGTCGCCAAGGCCGAGAAGACCCCGCAGGTCGCGATCTACGACGCCAACGGCAACCTCGTCGGCACCGTCGACCCGGCTGAGATCACCATGCTCGCCCCCGCCAAGGCCCCCGAGGCCGCCGCCAAGGCCGACGACGGCGCGATGCCGGAAGAGCCCGCCGCACCCGCGGCCGAGGCCCCCGCCGCCACCCCCACAGACCTGACGCCCGCCCCCGCGGCGTCCGTCGGCACCCCCGCCGACGCAGTACCGGCCGACGACGACACCGTCGCCAAGGCCGCCGACACCAGCACCACCGAGGACCCGCAGAACGTGCTCAAGGGCAGCATCACGGAACTGGTCAAGGCAGCGTACGCCGAGCAGAGCGCCCCCACGGGCGAGCTCATCAAGTCGCTGGAGGACCGGAACCGCAAGCTGGAGGAGCAGAACGCGGCACTCGTGAAGCACACCGCCGCCCTCGAGGAGCGGCTCACGAAGGTCGAAAACCAGCCCGCCGTCATGGCCATCGCGTCCAACGGCGCCATCCCGCCCGCGCACCTCATGCGCGGCCAGGACCACGGCGCGCCCGCCGACATCAGCAAGGCCCAGGCCCTGCGCACGGCGTTCAAGGCGACCGACGACGCGCCCACGCAGCAGTCCCTCGCCCGCGACATGAACGCCCTCGCGATCGAGCAGCTGCAGGCCATCCACGCGGCAGGCCCGCGCTAACTGGCGCACCTCCAGCCCACCCCGAAGCCCCCGTAGACGCCGCGCGTCCGGGGGCTTTCGCATGCCCGAAAGAAGGCACACGTGAGCAACACCATGCAAGACGTGACCGAGGAGACCCTCGCCGCGATCACCAAGGCCCAGACCACGGGCATCATGGAAGCCACCGGCTTCTACTCGTACGACCTGTCCGGCCTGATCAGCCTGATTCCGGTGGTCACGCCGTTCCGTGACCACGTCGCCCGCAAGCAGTCCCCTGACGGGAACCCCTTCGCGATCTGGAGGGCGATCCTCAACCTGACGGACTCGCAGCCCGACGGCTCCATGGGCTTCGACTACGCGGCCAACGAGGTCATCGTCTCCGAGCAGGACTTCCAGTCCCGCTACAAGCCGACCGGCTACGCCGGGTTCGTCACCCAGGACGCGTTCGACCTCGCCAAGGGGTACACGGACGTCTACGCCGAGTCGACGTTCAACACCCTCAACCAGGTCCTGATCATGGACGACCGCAAGATGCTCGGCGCGCAGTCTTTCGCGCTGGCGGCGGCCACCGCCCCGACGCTGACCCAGCACACGACCGGTGGCACCATCGGCACCGTCACCTCGTACGTCGGCGTCGCTGCCCGTACCGGCAGCGGCTACTACTACGGGTCCGGCAATAGCCAGGGCGCGAGCAACTCGACCACGTTCGGCTCCGGCACCACCAACTCGATCACCGCGACCACCGCGGCCGTGAGGGGTGCGGTCTGCTACGACTGGTTCTACTCGGCCAACGGCACGACCTGGTACTACTACACCACCACCACCGTCAACACGGTGACGATCACCACGCCGATCACGTCGAACAACGCGCTCCCCACCACCCTGCCCGACCTGCAGCAGACCTGGTGGAAGGGCTCGAACTCCTCCGCGATCCCCACCTACAACGGCTCCGCCGACAACGGTTCGGCCAACAGCACCGACTACGACGGATTCCTCTCCAGCCTGTCCGGCGACTACAACACCGCCGGCCAGTGGGTGCAGCCCGGCACCGGCACCACCAACCCGTCGGTGTGGAACTCGCTCAACGGTGCCGGCCTGACGCTGTCCGGCGGCTCCGTCAACGAGATCGAGAACGACCTGTTCCTGCCGCTGTGGAACCAGGTCAAGTGCTCCCCGACCGCGCTGATGATGAACGCCGCGCAGGCGCAGGAGATCGCGAACCTCGTGCTCGGCTCGAACTCGGCGACCACGTTCCTGAACACCGACGCCTCGGGCCGTATCTCGGTCACGGCCGGCGGCCGTGTCGGCGAGCTCGTCAACGCCCCCGCTGGCGGTGTGACGGTGCCGATCGAGGTGCACGTCTCCCTGCCCCCGGGTACGATCATCGCGCGCTCCGACCGGGTTCCGTTCCCGCAGGCGAACATCAGCTCCGTGCTGGAGTTCCGCACCCTGCGTGACACCGCGCAGTTCGACTACGGCATCTCCCGGGTCGCGGGCACCGCCGGTGGCGGGCCAAGGCGTGAATATGAAATCCGCACCATCGGAGCCATGATCAACAGGGCTCCCGTGGCGGCAGGCGTGCTCAGCAACATTGCCTGAGTAACCACATACTGATACACCCGGCCGAGAGTGGTCACTCTCGGCCGGGGGCTGCCCGGGGGCACCGCCGCCCGGCATCACCCCGTCGAGGCCGCGCGGCCTCTCCAGGCCGGAGGTTCCCTATGCCCATCAACCAGATCGTCACCGGTGGCCCGAACGGACTGCTCGCAGTCGAGACCGTCGGCGACGCCATGCAGGGCCCGCTCACCCTCGACAACCAGGCCACCGCGCCCGCCGCAGCGGCAGGCGGCGCAGTGCTGTACGCGACGGGCGGCGTAGTCACCTACATCAACCCGCAGGGCCTGGTGAACACGATCGTCGGCTCCCAGGGCGGCCTGACCGCTGCCGGGTCCGCGATCACGACCACGACCTCGGAGACTGTGCTCCAGTCGATGAGCCTGCCCGCGAACGACGCGATCGCGGGCGCGGTGTACAAGATGGCCGGCTGGGGCGTGTTCTCTTCGACGGCCAGCCCGGGCAACACGGTGTTCACGCTGAGGCTCGGCGGCGTTGCGGGCACGTCGCTGGCGGCGAGCGCGAACATCGCGCTGACGGCTTCGCTGACGAACGCGCAGTTCAACTACGAGGCGCGGCTGAATTTCCTGTCGCCGACCTCGGTGACGTGCGACCTGGAGATCACGCTCAACACCGCTGCGGGTGGCGCGGCGTCGGAGTTCCTGGTGGCTTCGACGGCTGCGGTGACGGTGTCGCTGTCGACGGCGAAGGCGTGGGTTCTGGACATCACGCCGGGTGCGTCCGGCAACTCCATCCAGCTGCTCGGCGGGTGGACGGAAAGGGTCGCATAATCATACATTGACAGGCCGGAAGCGGTGATCGTTTCCGGCCTGCCTCTCGCCCGAACTACTACGATCAAGGGAGCGCTCGATGCGCCTTTACAACACTGAGGGCGCGACCCAGGTCGACGACCCCGATTTCGGCACGTTCAAGCCGGACGCGAACGGTGCGTTCGATGGCCTGCCCGACCCGATGTACGCGAAGCTGCACGGCCGTCCGGGCTGGGAGAACGAGGCGGAGCGCGCGGCCCGACTGGCGGCGGAGCAGATGGAGAAGCTGCGCGACCCGGCAACGATGCTCGCGGAACTGCAGAAGATGACCGCTGGTCAAGGCGCCTTGGCGTCGCTGCTGGCGACCGCGCTCGGCGTGGGGCAGGCCCAGTCTGCCGATGCGCCGACGGCGCCGGCCCCGGCCGTTGCTGAGGTGCCGCCGGTCGAACCTGTGGCCAAGTCGGACGAGCCGGAGCAGCCCGCCCCGGCGCCCGCGAAGTCTTCGCGCGCCTCGAAGAAGGCCGCAGCCACACCGCCTACCGCCTGAGGCGGTCCTGGATCCGCGATCCGGCCAGGTCGAAAGTGGTAGAATTCTGACATCAGACCCCGGCGACTGCGTCAACAGTCCCGGGGCGTGGCCGACCTGAGGGAACAGGACGACATGGCAAAGGGTACATGCAGCATTGATGGCTGCGACAGGCCGAGACGCTCACGCGGCTGGTGCGTGATGCACTATGACAGGTGGCGCAGACACGGCGACCCCGAGGTGCTCCTTCGAGAAGCTGATGCCTGCGCCTTTCACGACTGCGAGCGGCAGCGGAAGACGCACGGGTACTGCTACACCCACTACCGGCAGGTCAAAGCTGGCGCGCCGCTCCGGCCGATCGGCAGCCCGAAGCCCAAGCGGTTGTGCTCGATCGACGAATGCGGAAGTCCGCATGTGGGCCTCGGATACTGCAACATGCACCTTCTGCGTCTGCGCCTACACGGGAATGTCGACCACGTCAGAAGGCCAGAAGATGCTCACAGGAAGTACACGCTTGATGCGGCATTCTTCGAGCAGATTCGAACCGAGGCGCAGGCGTACTGGCTCGGATTCGTTACGGCCGACGGCTGCGTCTCTCAGTCGCCCCGAACGAACACGCTGATCGTGACCTTGCAGTTGCGCGATGTTGACCACCTTGTGCGCATGAACGCGGACCTGGCCTCCGACCGCCCTCTGTACTTTCCGCCGAATAAGGCCGCTGCCACCGCATCCTTCGACTCGCTTCAACTGATCGAAGGCCTGATCCGCTTGGGCGTGGGTCCTCGCAAGAGCGGCGTAGTTGAGCCGTGGGACGGGCCAGCCGATCTCATGCCGCACTACTGGCGCGGTTTGTTCGACGGCGACGGGACGATTCACAAGGGCAGGCAGTGGGCCGTCGGCATTAGCGGCAGCAGAGCGTGTGTCGAAGGATTTGCGGAATGGGGCCGTTCAGTTAGCGGATCGCGGGCGCAGTCTCGGCGGGCTCGCGACAGAACGTGGGCCTGGACTCTGTCTGGCAGCCATGGCCCGCAGTCTCTGGCGTCGGCGATGTTCGCCGATACGACCGTGTCGCTCGTTCGTAAGCAGCGCATGGCCGACGAGTTGATCTCGGCGACCTTTCCCGCGAGCGGACGGCTGCGGATGACGTAGAAACTTGGGGGTGCCACGATGCCCCTCGGCACTCCGTATATCAACCAGCAGACGCTGAATGATGCGGCCACGGGCGTTTCCTGGTCGTCTATCCCCACTCCCCAGGCGCCACTGCCAGCACAGGAAGCCGAGCAACTGGCGATCTGCTGGCGTGCAACTTCGATAGTTGATACATACTGCCACCAGGTTCTCCGCGCGACGGTCGCCAACGAGCAGCTGACCGGCCCTGGCGCCCCGCGCTTCGGCTTCATGCCGGGCACGGACCAGTTCATGTTGACGATGCGCCAGTGGCCGATTTCGGCGATTCTGGCGATCCAGTACGCCTACAACCGGCCTCCGCTGACGTGGTCAACGGCGCCTTCGACGTCGTATCTGATCAACCATCCGCTGGTGGGGGAGTACACGGATACGGCGTCGGCGACGGCGCCGGATGGCGGCTGGTCGATTCAGTTGGATCCGTGCGGGATCGGTTCGTCGTCGGGCGTGTTCGGTGGGCGCCTGGTGCGCGGCCGCTGGCGCCGCAACCATCTGCGGCTGTTGGTGTCGTACACGAACGGCTGGCCGCACGCGTCGTTGACGTCGCCGGCCGCGGCGGGCGCTTCGACGATCTCCGTGGATGACGTGACGGGATGGGTGGGCGCGTCGGGTTTCGCGTATGACGGTTCGGCGACGGAGCAGGTTGCAGCCACGGCAGTCTCGGGGGCTTCGCCACTGGCGTTGCCGAACGGCGTGGGCACGGCGCAGACGGGTCCGGGCACGGTCACTCTGTCGTCGCCGCTGTCGTATGCGCATGGCACCGGCACCCTGGTCTCGGCGCTGCCTGCGAACGTGATGCAGGCGACGATTCTGGTGGCGACGTCGCAGGTGCTGGATTCGGGGATCGAGTCGATCAGCGCGCAGACCTTGTCAGGTTCGACGTCGCTGGGCGGCAAGGGTGTGTCGGATCTGATCGGGCAGATCAAGGATCTGCTGGACCCGTACCGGCGGGTGATCTAGATTCCTCTCAACTCTGTGCAACAGTATGTTCACGGCTTGATAGACGGTCTGCAGGTTCCATGGGACGGCATCCCGGCGGTCACCGCTTACATCACCCCGCCGGCGCCGGGCGCGTTCAACGGTCCGATCGCCCTGATCGCAGGAGCCCGCGCCCAGGCGTCGCGCGAGACGATGCCGCGTGGCGCGGGGTTCAAGAACCTGCTGTGGACGGTTGAGGTGTACCTGCACTACCAGTCGCCGCCGACCGCGCCCGATCTGGACCAGGTGTTCCCGATCATCGTGGATGCGGTGATGGTGCAGATGTGGACGACGAAGATGCCGCTCAAGATCGATGACCCGACGACGGGCTACTCGTCGGCGACGATGTCCGTCGGCGAGCGGTTCACGCTCGATTTCCCGCCAGTGCGTACCGCGAACAAGTCGCAGACCTACGTGTACGTCGCCAGGATCCAGTTCGAGGTGAAGGAACTCCTCCAAGCCTGATCGGCGGTGGCTCGTGGCGTCGGATCCGCTGCTCGGGATCGGCATGTCGGGGGATTCGTCGAAGCTGAGCGGCCTCGACGTGACCGCAGCCATGGCGGAGTGGGCGAAGACCTGGTCCGTGATGGTCACGGTGGAACTGGTCGGCGAAGCCCCGGTCGGCAAGGACGAGAACGCGGGACGCCTGCGGGATTCGATCGGCCTGCCGGACATCGAGTCCGGCGGCGGCAAGGTGTCGATGACGTGGACGTCGGATGTGCCGTACGCAGGGTTCGTGATCGAGGGCACGCAGCCGCATCCGATCTACCCGGTGAATGTGCGGGCGCTGCATTGGGACGACGTGTTCGCGGCGCATGTGAATCATCCGGGCACGAAGCCCGACCCGTTTCCGCAGCGCGCGATCGACCGGCTGCTGCCGGAGTTGACGACGTCGCTGGCCGCGATCTTCAAGGAGCTCTAATGCCTGCTGCTGCCCGTAAGTCTGCTGATGCCGCTTCCGCCGCTGTCGAGGCTGGGGCCGCGCCTGCGACGGAAGCGGGGCCGTCGGCGCCGGTGGCCGAAGCGGCGCCCGTCGAGGCGGCGGCCGAGGAGGAGTTCCGGCCGCCGGTGACGGTGGTGTTCCTCGGCCATGCGCAGTCGTCGGTGGCCGGCGTGGGCCTCGTCGAGCCGGGCGAGCAATACCTGGTGCCCGCGGCGCTCGCGGCCGAGCTGGTGCGCGGCGGCTTGTTCGCGCTGACCGAGTCCGCCTGACGTTCGGTCCGATCCGTTTCGACCCCGCCGTGTGCGGGGTTTTTGTCTTTCTCGCCCTGCGCTGCTTGGCGAGCAGTTCCTGATGCCCTGAGCGCAGAAAGGCGGCCAGCATGACCACGGCGGTGACAGCCAAGTTCGGTGCGATGTCCGACACCGGCATGGTGCAGGAGGCGGTGTTCGGTCAGCCGTTGTCGGCGAAGACGTATTTCCCGATGACCGGCAACGGCATGAACATCGACCCGGGCCTGTTCTCCCCGAAGCTGATGTTCGGGCACCGTGACGCGAACAGCTTCGCGCTGAACGGCCAGTTCAAGAACGCGGGCACGCTTGCGGGTCCGGTGTGGCCGACGAACGCCGCGAGCCTGATTCCGGGTGCGATCGGCCCGGACGCGCAGCCCGGGTACGGGGTGACGGGTACGGCGGGCACGGGTTCGACGACCCTGTCGGCGTCGTCGGCGGCGAACGCGACGTCGGTGACGGTGACTTCGGCGACGGGCTTCACGGTCGGGCAGATCGTGCAGATCGACATCAACAACACTGCGACGCCGACGACTGCGGAGTGCCGCAAGATCTCGGCGATCGTGAGCAACACGCTCACGCTGGATGTGGCGTTGACGTACGCGCACGCGTCCGGGGTGGCGCTGATCGGGGTGCAGGCTCCGGGCACGGGCCTGTTCGCGCATTCGATCCAGCAGGCTGTGGCGCTCTCGTCGTACACGATCGAGAAGAACCTGGGCGGTCCGGCGTCGCTGGGCGGCCAGTCGATCCTGTTCGCGGGTTCCCGCGTGAACAAGCTGTCGATCAACGTGACGGCGACGGACGCCGAGGCGGCATTGTCGGCGGACATGGTGGCGCAGTCGGCGGCGGTGCTGGATTCGCCGACGAACCCGGTCGTGATCAACGAGATGCCCTACGTGTTCAGCGAGGGCACGCTGTCGCTGTTCGGGCAGACGGTGGCGCAGGCCTCGGGTTTCACGATGGACATCGACAACAAGCTGATCAGCACGTACACGTTCAACGGCAGCCACAACCTGCAGTTCCTGACGCCGGGGATGCTGGAGGTCATGGGCAAGATCGACCTGGTGTGGCAGTCGTTCGACGACTCGACCTGGGGCTACTGGACTCAGGCGCTGAACGGCGGCCACGGCGTGCTCAGCTTCACCCTCGCGCACCCGACGACCGGCGGCTCGGTCTCCTTCTCCTGCCCGAACGTGTACATCAAGACGGATGTCGAGGACCCGAAGCCCGAGGACATCGTCATGGAGTCCCTGAACTACCTGGCCTTCCTGAACCTCGCGACGAACAACACCATCAGCGCGACGATCACCGACTCGTCCTACCTGCCGCTCTGATCCACCGCCTTCCCGCCGCGCCCGCGCACACCCGTGCCGGGCGCTTCGCCATCCCTAAGGACAACCATGGGCTTCCTTTCCCGCTACGCCGGTACCGAGAAGGTCGACGTGACCGACCTCGGCCCGGGCGACGGCACCGAGTACTGGGTCGAGATCCGCTCCACGCTCTCCGGCGACGAGTGGGACCAGGCGGACGCGCTGCACGTGAAGACCGCCGCGAACATGAAGATGGGCGGCAAGGCGGCCAAGGCCGCGCGGGCGGCGGCGGCGAAGCGCCGTGCCGCGATGGCGAACGGCAACGGGCAGGTCGAGGACGACGACGACCTGACCGCGCTGCTCTCCTTCGACACGCGCGCCTACCGGCAGTTCCTGTTCGAGCGCGCGATCGTCGGCTGGAACCTGACGGACCAGTACGGCCGCCCGCTGCCGCTGAAGGACCCGGACGGCCGCGCGGCGTCGATCCGCGCGCTGCCGGGCGAGGTGCGGGACCGCCTGTATGAACTGATCGAGGCGAACCGGCCGAAGAAGCGCAGCGCCGACGAGGATGCCGAGTTTCCAGACGATCTGCCGGTCGGCGGCGAGGCGCGGGAAATCGGCTCATCCGCTGATCCAGGAGATCTGGATGCGGGAGATCTGGTGGTCGCGCACTGGGCTGACAGTTGAGTCTGCACGGTCGCTGTATGACGTGCAGGAGTTCGCGGACGCGTTGACGTTCTGGTCGATCGAGGCCGAGGAGCGCAACTCCAAGGGTTCGGGTGGCGGCCAGGATCCTGAGGCGGTTGATGCCGCGTTCGCCCGGCTTCCGAGGATCGAGCGGCCTCCGACGGCCGGCTGACGTGCACGGGGCGGGGGTGGCGCGCCGTGTCGGAGTCCAGCGTCACCGTCCTGCTGATGCTCGAGGCGATCGACAAGGCGTCGCAGATCATCGAGGGGATTTCGGGGAAGCTCGAGGGTCTCGGCCAGAAGGCTCAGGACGCTGCGGCGAAGGCGTCGATGACCGGCGAGGAGCTTGAGGCCGCGCAGGTCAAGGCCGAGGCTGCGGCGAACGCCTATACGGCCGCCGTGGCGGAGCAGGACGCTGCGCAGGCGCGTCTGCTGGAGTCGACGCAGGCGGTGCGTGAGGCGCAGACTGCGGCGGCGGAGTCGGCGGCGCGCCTGGCCGAGGCCGACGCGGCGGTGGCGTCGGGGGTGGAGGAGGCGGCGAACGCCGCGCAGGTCTCGTATGCGGATATCGCGGCGGCTGCGGACGCTTCGGCGGCGGCGGTGAAGACCGCGATCGCCGAGCAGACGGTGGCGCTCGACGGGCTCAGCGCCGCGCAGAAGGAGGCTGCGGCGCGGGCGGACGAGTCGGCGGCGGCGCAGGACGCGGCGAACACGTCGGTGGACGCGAGCGGCGGCCTGATGAAGGGCGCCGCGATGGGCGCCGCGGTGACGGCTGCCGCGGTCGCGGGGATCGGCTACGAGTCGATCAAGGCTGCGGGCAACTTCCAGTCGCTGACCGAGCATCTGGTGACGGACGCGGGCGAGTCGCAGGCGAATCTCGCGAAGGTGCAGGCGGGGATCTTGTCGATCTCCACGGCGACGGGCACGTCGAGCACCGAACTGGTCAACGGCATGTACCACATCGAATCAGCGGGTTTCCATGGTGCCGCCGGTTTGACGATGCTGAAGACCGCCGCCGAGGGCGCGAAGGTGGGCAACGCCGACCTCGACACGGTCAGCAAGGCCCTGGTCGGGTCGATGAACGCCTACGGGATGTCCGCTGGCCAGTCGACGTCGATGATGAACCAGCTGATCGCGACGGTCGGCGCGGGCGACATGCGCATGGAGGACCTTGCCTCCTCGATGTCGTCGGTGACCGCTTCGGCCGCCGCCGCGCACATCCAGTTCTCACAGGTCGCGGGCGCCATCGCGACGATGACCGCGCAGGGCATGAGCGCGAATCAGGCGACCCAGGATTTGAACCACACGATCGGCGCGATGTCGAACCCCAACGCCGTGCAGATCAAGGAAATGCAGGCGATGGGCCTGTCGTCGAACCAGGTCGCGTCGGATCTGGGAAAGCAGGGGCTCACCGGCACGTTCCAGGAACTGACGGCCGCGGTGGCGAAGCACGTGCAGGGCGGGCAGGTCCTGATCTCGACTTTCCAGTCGAGCCAGCAGGCCGCGGCCGACGCCAACGTGATGATCAAGTCGATGCCGTCGTCGCTGCAGAAGCTCGCCGACGCGTACCTCGCGGGCAGTGTCACACAGAAGCAGTGGACTACCACGCTGCAGGGGCTGCCGCCGATCCAGGCGAAGATGATGGGCAGTTTCGCGACCCTCGCCGACAAGACGCACGCGTTCAACGCGCAACTGACTTCCGGCTCGCCCGCCGCGCAGACGTACAACGCGGCGATGTCGAAGATGATGGGCGGCACCGTCGGCCTGAACACCGCGTTGATGCTGACGGGCACGCACGCGGCGACGTTCTCGCAGAACGTCGCGACCGTGCAGAAGGCCGCGGACTCGAGCAGCGGCAGTGTCGCGAACTGGGCTGCGATCCAGGGCACGATGAACCAGAAGCTGGATCAGCTGAAGGCGGGTGTCCAGGCGGCTGCGATCGGCCTGGGCACGGCGCTGATCCCGATGGTCACGAAGATCCTCGACCTCATCATGAAGATCGTGACGCCGATCGTGGACTGGATCGACCACAACCAGAAGCTCGCCGCGATGATCCTGCTCGTCGTCGGGGCGATCGCGACCGCCATCACCGTGTTCGTGATGGCCGCGAAGGTGATCGAGGCCATCTCGGCCGCGATCAAGGTGTTCCAGGTCGCACTGGCGGGCCTCGAGTTCAACCCGGTGATCCTGGCGATCACCGCGATCGCGATCGTCGCCCTGCTGATCATCACGCACTGGTCGACGGTCAAGCGGTGGATGTCCGACTTCTGGGACTGGCTGAAGCGGATGTTCTCCGACGCGGTCACGTTCGTCAAAAGCCACGTGCAGGAGATCGCCGCGGGCCTGGTGCTGCTGCTCGGCCCGATCGGGCTGATGATCGCCGCCGTGCTGGAGATCGCCACGCATTGGCGGCAGGTCGAGGCGGTCCTCAAGGAAGTCTGGAACTGGATGAAGGGCGCCGCCAAGGACGTCGCCGACTTCGTCTCCGGGGCTTTCAGGGCGTCCGTGGCGTTCGTGACCGGCCTGTGGAAGGGCTTCGTCAACGACCTGAAGGCCCTCTGGGGTCTGCTGAAGGACGCGTGGAACTCGACCGGCGGGAAGCTGGTCACCGATATCGCGCACGCCTGGGACGAGGTGTCCGCGGCGTTCGACAAGGAATGGTCGAAGATCACCTCGGATCTGTCGTCGATCTGGGGTTCGATCGTGCAGATCTGGAACGCGACCGGGGGCGCGCTGATCTCCGCGATCGAGCAGGCCACTCGGGACGTCGTCGAGTTCCTCGAGTCGCACTGGTCGCAAATCAAGGGGATCATCCAGGGCGCGTTGCAGCCGCTCGTCACGATCGTGCGCGCCGCGTGGGACTTCATCAAGGGCGTGTTCACGGCGGCGTTCGGCTTCATCCGCGGGATCGTGGTCAGCCAGTGGGACGTCATCAAGGGCGTCTTCGACGCCGCATGGGCGTTGATCCGCGGCGTCGTGCAGGTCGGCTGGGATCTGATCACCGGGATCTTCACTGCCGCCTGGGCCGTGGTCTCCGGGATCGTCAAGGCCGGCTGGGACTTCGTGTCCGGGATCTTCCATGCGGCGGCCGACGTGATCGTCGGCGTGATCAAGGCCCTGTGGGACGCGGTCACCACGACGATCAACGTCGCGCTCGACGTGATCAAGGGTGTTCTCAGGGCCTTCGCGGATCTGGTGACCGGCCAGTGGGGCAAGCTGTGGGGCGACGTCAAGTCGACGTTCTCGGCCGTGTGGAATGACATCTCCGGGTTCTTCAAGAAGATCCTCGGGGACATCGAGACGACCGTGTCGGGCGCGGTGTCCTCGATCTGGCGCGGGTTCATCGGCGCGATCGAGTCCGCCCTGTCGGGGATCGGCAAGGCGCTGGACGACGTATGGCACACGATCATGAACGCTTTTTCCGACGCGGGCACGTGGCTGGCGCAGGCGGGCCAGGACATCATCAATGGCCTGATCAACGGCGTGAAGAACATGGCGGGGCAGGCCGTCCAGGCGGTCAAGAACGTCGGCCACGACATCATCAACGCCGCCAAGACCGTCCTGTCGATCTTCTCGCCGTCGAAGGAGTTCTCGACCATCGGCGAGATGACGATGGCGGGCATGGTCCAGGGCATCGTCGGCGCGGCGCCGACGGTGAACAAGGCGATGCGCAACGCTATGGGCGGCCTGACCGGACCGTCGATCACAGCGTCCGTGGTGGCGAACGCGCAGGCGACGGGCACGCAGTTGGGTGTCGCGGTCGCGTCCGGGCTCGGCGGCGCCGCGTCGATGGGCGGCGCGGCTTCCGGCGGCGTCACGATCGTCGTCGAGGGCGGCAATACGCTGATGTCGGATTCGGACTTCGACAAGTTCGCGCAGAAGGTCGGCACCCGGGTCGTGGCGTCGCTCGGCCCGCAGGGCGGCGTAAAGACGTTGCTGAGGTGAGTTGATGGTCGCGCCTCCGCACTTGACGCTCACCGTCACCCCGCCGGGCGGTTCGCCCACCGACTATACGACGCACCTGTCGTGGGCTGGCGCCCAGCAGTCGATGACGATCACCCAGAATTTCGGGCGGCAGGGCGACACCTGCGTCCTGCCGGTCGTCGAGGACTGGGCGGCGCACGGCACCCCGACGATCGCGTTCCACGGCCAGTCGCAGGTGTCGCTGTACGACAACATCGCAAGCCAGAACCTGTTCGCCGGGGTCGCGAACTCGGTCACCCAGTCGACGATCGTCAACAAGACCCTGAACGAATGGGACCTGGGCTGCGTCGACTACACGCTGTACGCGGACAACAAGGACGTGCACGGGATCTTCTACGGCTGGACCGTGGACGCGATCGTGGTCTCGCTCGTCGCGCAGGCGGACTGCGGTATTACGGCGGCGACGGTGGCGGACGGCGGTTTCGTCGAACCGGGCCCGCAACTCGCCTCGTACGTCCTGAACTTCAATCCGCTGTCGACGGCGTGGCGCCAGTTGGCGAACCTCGCCGGCTCAACCAGCCCCTGGGGCTGGTTCGTCGATCAGAACCTCGAATTGCACTTTTTCCCGGGCGCCGAGGCTCAGTCGTCCGGCGTGACGTTCACGACGTCGCCGACGACGGCCGGGTCGCTGACCGAGGGCCACATCCTGCTGGACTCGCAGAACGCCTACCAGCAGGACGGCACGTCGCTGTCGAACCGGATCCTGGTGCAGGGCGCGAACCAGACGATCCCGTACGGGTCTACGACGAAGCCCCCGACGGACACGTGGCTCGCGGACGGCACCCAGTCGGCGTGGCCGCTGCGGTACACCGTGTCCGGCACGCCGATTCTGCACATCAACGATGTCGCTACCACGGTCACCGTGGCGCAGAAGGGCACGAACGCGAGCGGCCCGTGGGTCGTCGAGCAGAACTCCATCGGCCAATATTTCCTGGTAGCCGACTCCGCGCCAAGCGGCGGTACAGAGATCGACATCTGGTACACGTACCTGGTGCCGGTGGTCGCGCAGGCCTCCGATCAGGCGTCGATCAGCCAGTACGCGGGCCCGAACGGCGGCGTGTACGGCCAGTTCGTGTCGGACTCGTCGCTGACGACGGTGCCGATGGCGCTGGCGCGGGCGCAGCAGATGCGCACCGAGTACGCGTTCGTCGTCGAGAGGTTCACGTTCAACACGTCGCAGGACTGGATCGGCTGGGTGCGGGCGGGCTGGACGTGCTTCATCGTGAACATGTTCGCCTACGACATCCAATCCTCCGCGTGGGGCGTCAGCGACACGTTCGTGATCGTCGCGAACACCGTGACGTTCGGGGGCGGCGGGTACCGCACCATGCAGCTCACGACGGTCCGGATCTAGGGGGCCGCGATGACCTCGGGCGTCTACCGGCCGCTGACCTGGGTCGACCTGCTGCAGTCCATCAACGGCCAGAACTCGGCGACCGCCGACACGTCCACGGCCGGACTCGGGTACGTCGCCGAGGCCGACGAGGAGACCACGTGGGCTGATGCCGCGACGGGGCTCGTGGTGACCGGCTCCCCTGGCTGGGATCAAGAAGTTTGGGGAGCGAGTGTCTACCAGTGAGGTCCGCGCCCAGGCGCATGAGCCGCTCCCGATCCGCGGTCGCCTGGCCGCGACCGTCGTGCGCGGCGACCCGCTCACGACCGCGGACCTCGCCGAGTACCTCGAGTTGACGATGCGCCAGGGTGTGCCCGGCCCGGAGGCGCTGGCCCGGATCCTCGGGTCGCCGGACGCGGTCGGCGAGCACCGCGAGGGCGGCAACGTCATGTGCACCAGCGGGTACGGCGCCCTGGCCGCCGCGCTCGTCTGGTCGGGGCTGCAGGACCAGGCCGCGAACCTGGGGCTGACTTCGCCGACGTTCCTCACGCCCCTGTACGGCGCGGTCGGCTCGGGCACGGGCACGCCGGTGAAGTCGGATACGGCGCTGTTCACGGAGCTCGGGCGGCAGACGGTGGGGGCGGGCGGCTCGAACCCGGCGTCATCCTCGATCGCCGCGTACTGCACGTGGCTGTTCTACTTCCCGCAGCCGGCGTCGGCGTGGACGGTCGCGGAGGCCGGGCTGTTCGCGGGTGCGACGAGTGTCGCGAACTCCGGGACGATGATCGACCACTGGGCGTTCTCGCCGACGATCGCGGTGCCGACCAACGACAGCCTGCTCTTGCAAATCAGCCTATTGATTGGCCCGTAGGGGGGCGCATGGCGACTCCTGCTTGGCTCGCGGCCACGGCGGGCCAGCGCCCGCAGCCCGGCCAGATCAACCAGCTGCTCGCCTCCCATTCGGTGACGTGGATCTACTCCGGCAACGTGCTGCAGGCCGGGCAGACGACCGGCACGGGACTGTACGTCTCTACGGCCGCCCAGTACCTGACGCAGGAGTTCACGACCGGCGCCGCGCAGACCGCGATCGGCAACGTGCACCTGCAGATCTCCGCGGTCGGCGGCTCCCCGGTCACGGCGGCGATCACGCCGCTGCAGGTCGCGCTGTACGCCTCGAGCGCGGGCCTGCCGACCGGCCCGGCGCTCGCGGCCACGACGCTCGCGGAGCAGTACGTGTACTCCGGGAGCGTCCTGCTGTCGGTGCCGCTGGGCGCGACCGGGCTGACGCCTTCGACGCCGTACCAGATCGTGGTCGCCGCGGCCGGGACGGGCACGTCGTACTACGCGTGGCAGCGGTCGAACCAAACCTCGGGCGCCGCCACGTCGCCTGACGGGGTGACGTGGACGGCGCAGCCCTACGGGCTGATGTTCGAGGTGCTCGACCTGTCGGGCACGACGGGTCCGCCCCTGTACGCGATCGAGGACTCGGGCGCCCGGGTGGCGCACTTGACCTACAACACGGCCGGGCAGTTGGCGGGGATCACTGAGTCGACGGCGGCGCAAGGCGGCGGCTCGCTCTATTCGACGCGCACTTTGTCCTACAGCAACGGCCTGCTGATCGGGGTGAGTTGATGCCTTACCTCGCAGCGAATGTCAGCGTCATGGACTTCGGCGCCGACCCGACGGGCGTGGCCGACTCCACTTCCGCGTTCAACCAGGCGCTCGCCTACGTTGCAGGACTCGGCGGCGGCGTGG
>Ga0210401_10000062_pt1 | contig 121753 bp, 105 predicted proteins | sample IncBWH32MmetaG_FD_150866 | JGI IMG/M metagenome (GOLD analysis project Ga0210401, IMG submission 150866) | Forest soil microbial communities from Barre Woods Harvard Forest LTER site, Petersham, Massachusetts, United States - Inc-BW-H-32-M | ecosystem: Environmental > Terrestrial > Soil >...
CACTTCGCTCGTGGAATTGCACCGCGAAGCCGCGGAATTTTTCGCGCACCAGTTGAATGCGACGCCGGAAGGCCGCGCGGCCAAGGCCTATCTGCTCGACCGCGGCCTGGACTCCGAAGCCATGGCGCAATTCGGCATCGGCTTCGCGCCATCGGGCGGCGAAGCGTTGTTGCGCACGCTCAAGCGAAAATATCCGGAGAAAGTGCTCGAAGTTTCTGGCCTGTTCAGCCGCGACCAGAACGGCCGCCTTTTCGACCGCTTCCGCCGCCGCGTGATGTTCCCCATCGCCAATGATTCGGGAAAGTTGGTCGCGTTCGGCGGCCGCGCGCTGGGTGACGATCTGCCAAAATATCTGAACTCGCCCGAGACACCTATCTACATCAAGAGCAACATACTTTATCATCTCGATCGCGCCAAGGAAGCGCTGCGGCAGCGCGACTTCGCCGTGCTGGTGGAAGGCTACATGGATGCGATTGCCGTGGCGCGCGCGGGCGTCTCCAACGTGGTGGCCAGCTGCGGCACCAGCCTTACCGAGCCGCAAGTAAAACTCCTGAACCGCTTCACCCGCCGCATCATCGTCAACTACGATCCGGACACGGCCGGGCAGGCCGCCACTGAGCGCTCGCTGGGGATCCTGCTGGAGCAGGGCGTCGAAGTGCGCGTGCTGGCCCTTCCCGGCGGCAAGGACCCGGACAGCTTCATTCGCTCTGAAGGCGCGGCGGCCTACACGAAATTGCTGAACGAAGCGCCGCCGTACGTCGACTATCTGATTTCGCGCGCCCGCAAAATGGACATGTCCACGGCGGAAGGAAAACTTCGCGCGGTGAATTTCCTGATGCCTTACGTGCAGCGCATTCCCGACCGCATCCTGCGCTCGGAGTGGGCCACGCGCATCGCCCAGCAGCTGCGCATCGAGGAGCCGGTTCTGCGCGAATCCATGCGCAAAGCGGCAAGCGAACGACGCAGCGAAGTGAAGGCCCGCCCGGAACTCGTGGGCCGCGTGGGCAAACCCGCCGAGCGCCGCCTGGTGCAGATGCTGATCGAAGCCGAAGAGTTTCGCCAGCAGCTGGCCCAGGAAATCCGCGCCGGGGAATTGCACCGCGGCCTGGAAAGCGAGCGCATTCTTGCGGCCCTGGTCGAGGCCTGCGCGACGGGCGTCCGCCCGGATGCAGCCGAGCTGGCGTTGGCGCTGGAGGACCGCGACCGCCGGCTCCTTTTCGAAATTGCGTTCGAATCCGCCGCCCCGCCCACCTGGGAAGAAGCCGAAAGCTGCCTCACGGTCCTGCGCCGCCGCCGCGCAGAAGAGGAATTGTCCGCCGTCCAGAAACAAATTGAATCGTTTGCAGCCGCCGCCGGAGCAGGCGGCGAGCTGAGGCGTCTCCTGGAACGCAAGCAAGAACTGCGGCGGCGGCTGGATCCCCCCGCGCAATAGTCGTCATTTTTTCTCCGGGTGAATTCGTAGCGCAGGCTTCAGCCTGTGGTTTTTGATTTTTCAGCAAGCTCGTACCGAAAAATCCACAGGCCGAAACCTGTGCCGCAGGAATCTTTCCCGACTTCAGCCCTGTTTGTATTGATTAATACCCGCAAAACAAAATGGTTGACGCATTTGCCCGCCAACGGATAACTTGATCCGGTTTGGGCACGGTGGCACGGTAACGAAGGCGCGGCGAGTTGCATCTAAATTTATGTGCAGTGCGCCCCTGCGAAATGGGGGTGCAAGCGGGGTCGAACCGATCGTTTGCGAGACCGGGAATCGCTTCGTTGCCGCCCATGCCGAATCAATTTGAGCACGAGTTCCGAAACTTGCGTTTCGTTGGTTGCTGGTTTTGCCGATACTTGATTCAGGACCTGATTTGCATTTCCGCGTCGCTTTAAAGGCTGCTTCTGGCATTGTTTTTTGGAGGACTCCTTGGCGCTGGCTATCGAAGAGAAATACGATCAGGTACGGCAGCTCATTGCCATGGGCAAGGAGCGCGGCTACCTGCTGTATGACGAAGTAAATGACATTCTGCCCGCCGAAGTTCATTCCTCCGAAGAGATTGACGACCTTCTCTCCACCTTCGAGAAATACGGAATTGATATTTACGAGGACTTAGCCGCGGCAAAAGCAGCTCGCGCCACCGCCGATCCCACCGTAGCCGAAGCCCCGGAAATCGAATCCAAGGATGATCTTCCCGTCGCGGAAGACGCGGGCGATCTCGACCTCACGCCGGGAATGCTCGAAAAAACCAACGACCCGGTGCGCATGTACCTGCGCGAAATGGGCACGGTTCCACTGCTCACGCGCGAGGGCGAGGTGGCCATCGCCAAGCGCATCGAGCGCGGGCAGCTTCTCGTCCTCAAAACGATCACGCGCTCCCCGATCATCCTGAAGGAATTGCTGACGATCGGCGACGACCTCCGCAAGGGCACGCGTTCAATCAAGGAAATCGTCCAGTTCGACGACGAGGAGCTGACCGAAGAGAAGATCGAAAACAAGACCAAGAAAACTCTCAAAGTCCTCGACAAAATCGCCAAGCTGTACCACGAGTGTTTGCGCGAAGCCGTGAAGCTCGAGCGGATGACCAAGTCGAAGAAGCGCCCCTACCTGCGCCTGAAGTACCACGTTTCCCGCTTGCGCATCGAGATGTCACAACTGGCGCGCTCGATCGAGTTCCACCTGTTTGAGAAGAAGCGGCTCATCGACAAGATTCGCCACACCGTCGAGCGTTTGCAATCCCTCGAACGCGAAGCAGGAAAGCTGGAGCGCCGCGCCGACGCTTCCAAGGGCGACAACGCCGCCGAGGCGCGCAAGGAGCTGCGCACGCGCCGCACCGAGCTGCGCGAAATCGAAGTCTCCAGCGAGACCGGGCTCACCGATCTGAAGCGCATGCTTCAGGTGATACTTCGGGGAGAAGCCGAAGCCGAACAAGCCAAAAAAGAATTGATCGAGGCCAACCTCCGCCTGGTTGTTTCCATCGCAAAAAAGTACACCAATCGCGGATTGCAGTTCCTGGACCTGATTCAGGAAGGCAACATCGGCCTGATGAAAGCCGTGGATAAATTCGAGTGGCGCCGCGGCTACAAATTTTCCACCTACGCCACGTGGTGGATCCGCCAAGCCATCACCCGCGCCATCGCCGACCAGGCCCGCACCATCCGCATCCCGGTGCACATGATCGAGACGATCAACAAGCTGATCCGCACCAGCCGGCAGCTGGTGCAGGAACTCGGTCGCGAACCTACTTCCGAGGAAATCGCCAAGCGCATGGACATTCCCGTGGCGAAGGTTCGCAAGATTTTGAAAATCGCGCAGGAACCGATTTCGCTGGAGACGCCCATCGGCGAAGAAGAAGATTCGCACCTCGGCGATTTCATCGAGGACAAGGCCGTGGTCTCGCCCTCCGACGCCGTCATCAACTTGAATTTGAAGGAACAAACGTCTTCCGTTTTGAAAACGCTGACGCCGCGCGAGGAAAAAGTCATCAAGATGCGCTTCGGCCTGGACGACGGCTCGGAGCACACGCTCGAGGAGGTCGGCCAGTCCTTCGCCGTGACGCGCGAGCGCATCCGCCAAATCGAAGCCAAAGCGCTGCGCAAGCTGCGCCACCCGTCGCGTTCGCGCAAGCTCCGCGCCTTCCTAGAAGGCTCTTCGCGCGATTACCTCTGATCAAATCCTCTGCGGAAAAGACCCCTGATTGTCATTCCGAACGAAGTGAAGAATCTCTCTCGGTCCGGCGGGCAATAGAAGGAGAGATTCCTCGGCGCGCAGCGCGCCTCGGAATGACAAGTTTTGACTGTTCCCGTAAAGTGTGAATCCTAATCAGGTGAGAAGTTCAATCTAGGAAGGCGATGTGGGCCTTGATCCGTTCACGAAATGCAGCGCCACAGCCTCTTTGATGTTGGCGTACAGTTCATCCACAGTCTTCCCTTGCGTAAAAATGTCCTCACCAATGCCTCGCGCGCACCAGAGCTCGCCGTCGTTGTAGACCTCTATTTTTACCAATATCAAGATACCTCGTTAAATCAATGCTATCGCGTTCTACTTTGATTTGCCATCTCTGCAGTTCTAGCGGTGGCCAGACGCGCGGCCTCTGCATTCCATGAGGTCAGAATCTGCTCCAATCCTTCGCGATACGTGGGATAACGCGGCGTCCAGCCGAAATCATGGCGGAAGCGCGCGTTGGTAGTTTTTGTGGATCGAGTGAAGTACTCAACGGCCTGTTCACCGGCGAGCCATTTCGCCAGCCAGATGGGAACGCGGCGGGGCTCGGGGACGCCCAGGCGCGCGGCAAACTCCTTGAGGAAAGTACGCACCGGAACCAATTCGTTGTCGACGATGTGCCACACGCCGCTTCTGGGTTTTTCCGACGCGATCACGTAGGCGCTCGCGGCATCATCGGTGTGAATCATGGCCCACGCCGCCTCTCCGCCGCCGATGATGGGCATCTGGCGCTTGCGCAACGCCTCGGCAATCATCCGCGTGTGGGCAGATTCGCAATCGTAAAAAAAGCCGCCGCGCAGAATCGACACGGTAAAACCCTCCGCCGATTCCGCCTCGCGAGCGATCGTTTCCGCGTCAATGGCCGATTGAATCGCGGGTTCCGCCACGGTCGGTGAGTCCTCATCAAAGGTCGATTCATTCTTGGGCCGCGCAACCCATGTGATGCTTTGCTGCAGGTACGTTTTTGCGCCAATTTTCGCCGCGGCTTCGGTGAGGCAGCGAGTTCCTTTTCGGCGGATGTGGTCGTTCATGGCCCAATCCGCGGGAGTGGTTTTTTGCTTCACGGGAATCGCCGTGGCTGCGTGAATGACGATGTCGCAGCCCTCGGCTGCACGGGCCAGGGATTCGGCATCGAATAAATCCGCGTGGCGCGGCTCCCCGCCCGCTTCTCTCACGGCACTTTCGGCTTTCGCGCTGCGCACCTGTCCGATTGCGGAATGGCCGTGCGCCACGAATTGCCGCACCAGCCGCCGCCCCAGCACTCCGGAAGCCCCCGCGATGAATACCTTCATCGAGCCGCTCCTCGTTGCAGTTTATTGGCACAGGCTTCAGCCTGTGTGGTTTTTCTCACAAGAGCAAAAACAAACCACACAGGCTGAAGCCTGCGCCACTAAACCGCCGTCGCCGGCGTTTTCCCCGAGTCGAGCGAAAGCGCGCGCACCCGCAGCGCGGCCACGACTCCGCCGCCGTAAATCGCCCCGAGCAACAGAAACGCGATGGAGAGCGTCACGTGCTCGGCGAACCATCCGAGCGTAAAGCTCATGCTCACCTGCAAAACCGTTCCGATTACCGAAAAAGCCGACTGCGTGCGCCCCATGAGATGTCGCGGCACGGCGGCCATGATCGATGTCTGCGTCAGCACCCCGCCCAGCGCCCGGCACACTCCAAACAGCGCATTCATCGCCACCGCCACGCTGAGCACGCGCGCATAAGGAAAAAGCATGTGGCCCACAGCCAGCGTGGCCAACGCCACCACCAGCACGGCGTACGGTTTTTTTCGCGCCGCGACGCCCGCCGCAAGCCCTCCGACGATCGCCCCGCCGGCCCAACCGGCCTCGATCCATCCGTATCCCCGCGCGCCCGCGGAGAGCAAATCCTTCGCCAGGGCCACCACCAGAACGTTCGCGCTGATCACTCCGGCCATCATGCAGGCATACGTGAATCCCAGCGCCAGCACCCTCGGCTGCCGCCGCAAGTAGGCCAGTCCTTCCGCGATATCGGCGAAAACACCCAAAACGCCAGGGCCCGCTTCGTCCGTCCGCATCAGCGAGGGCTCGGACATTTCCGGCGGGGCTTCAATCGTGGGCGAGGAGGAAACCAGCCGGATGTTTTGGATTTCGCGCGGCGCGCAATATCCCTGCCGCAACATCAGAAGACAGATTGCGGAAACGACGTACGTCGTTCCGTCAATGCCGAGAATTCCGGCGAGACCCGCGTGTTCATAAATAAATCCGACCAGCGCGCCCGCCGCCGCCATTCCGCCCTGCACGGCGATGAGCACCGTGGCGTTGGCCGTCACCAATTGTTCCTGCGGGACGAGCTCCTGGATTAGCGCATTCGTGGTCGACCAATAAATCGCGAATCCCACCCCCAACAGCAAAACCATCGAGTACAGTTCCCAGAGCGCCAGCCGCCCCGCGTAGGCCAGCAAGGCCGTCCCCAGAACAACCACCGCGCGCGCCGCATCAATAATGATCCCCAAATAGCGGCGGTCCACTCGATCGATCAGCACTCCACCGAACGGCGGCACCACCAGCCCCGGCAGCGTCACCAGAATCACGATCAGGCTTACCTTCACCGTCGAATGTGTCGCACCCAGAACGTACCAGGTCACGCCGGCAAAATTCATTCCCGTTCCAAACAACGACACCAGCATGGCCACAAAGAAAAAGGGGAATCCTGGAAGGCGAAAAAGCGCTTTCCAACTGGGGGTCGATGGATGGTCCGGGGCCATTTCGGAATCGGGAGAGCCGCTCTTCTTCATCTGCGCCAAGTTTAGCGGCATTGTCGTCCCAGGTCCAAGAAAATGAGTCCTCTCACGGGTAACTCATTCCATCCGAATGCCCTGATTATCCCAGCGCAGGACTGGAATCCGCATTGCGCCCCATGCGACAACCTTTAAGCCAAAGATTCCAAAACTGTTGGCGTCGTTTATAGGCAATGTACAAACTCTTTATGCTTCCCTTAGCCGCAAAAAGCTATTTTGCCTCTGCGTACCCGAAGGCCGTTCTTCATAGGATAGATGCGGAAAATGTTGACGCAACAACTTCAGCCGGGCGAGCGCTTCGAGTACTTCCGCATCGAAGCATTCGTCGTGCGCACCTGCATGACCAGCATCTACCGCGCCACGGACCTTCGAAACGGCCAGCTCGTCGCCATCAAAATCCCGCACCCGGAACTCGAATGCGACCCCGCGTTTTACAGCCGCTTCCAGCGCGAACTGGCCATTGGAAAAAAGCTCAAGCATCCCGGCGTCGTGCATATGATCGACAGCGGCGAAATGGATCAGCTTTGCATCGTGACGGAATGGATTGACGGGCGGTTCTTGCGCGAAATTCTCGCTAGGGAAAAAAAGCTTTCCGTGCAGCGCGCGACGCGCATCGCCAGGGGAGTTTGCGAAGCCCTTGATTACATTCACAGCCAGGGAGTCGTGCACCGCGATCTGAAACCGGAAAACATCATGGTCGGCGAAGCAGATGCCACCAAACTCATTGATTTCGGCATCGCCGCCGCCGAAGGCATGCGCCGTCTGACGTTTTCCAAATTTTCAAACGCCATGGGCACTCCCGATTATATTTCGCCCGAACAGATCAAGCGCAAGCGCAGCGACGGGAGAAGCGACGTCTACGCCCTCGGCGTCATTCTCCATGAAATGCTGACCGGGCAGACGCCCTTCAATGGCCCGAATCCATTCGCCGTGATGAACGACCGCCTGGTGAACGATCCGCCTTCCGCGCGCGAAATCAATCCTGAAATCCCGGTGCAAATGCAGGAAATCCTGTATCGAGCAATGGAACGGGATCCGGAAAATCGGTACGCGGGCGCGCGGGAATTTGCGGCTGCCCTGGCGCACCCGGAAAGCGTCGAGGTCGTTGACCGTTCCGCGCGCAAGGAAGGCAAGCACGCGCGTCTTCCATTGATGAAGAGGATTTTGTCCTACGCCATGTTCCTGATGATTCCCGTGGTGCTCCTTACGCTGCTGTTGCTCGTCGCGCGCTTCAAATAATTCTGAATTTCGGCGTCACCCCCCGAAACCTGTCTTAACAAACTCCGGCGGATTACTCTTTCCCCATGGTAGTACTCCCGGCCCATAGCCAATTTCCGCTCTTTTCGCAAGCATGGAGGGAGCGTCGGCATGTCTTGGCGGAACCGGAAAGTTATTCCAGGGAGGAACCCATGGCGCGGAATTTAATTCTCATTGCATCCTGCGCGCTGGCTTTGGTCGCTTCCGCCTCCGTCCGCGCTCAAGATTCGCAATCCTCGACGCCTTCTCTCGGTGACCTGGCGAGGCAGGCTCAAAAAGATAGAGACAAAGAGAAGGCCAGTAAACCCTCCGCGAAGGTCCTGACCAACGATGACCTCCCCTCTGGCTCAACCGGAGGCGCCACGGCGCTCGGCGGCGGATTCGGACAACTCGCCCTGCAGCCGGCCGCCGGAAGCAAGCCCGGCGCAGACCCTACTCCGGCAGAGAAGCTCAACATGCTGGAAACTTTTCTGAGCCAGGTGGACTCCATGGATCGCGCCACACTCGTGCGCAGTGTAATGAATGGGAAAGACACGGATTTCCCGGGACGCGCCAAATGGGAGGACCGATTAGTCGCCGCCAAGGATGCTTACGTAACGCAGTCCCGCGAGCTGATTCAAAAGGCCAGACAAATCCTGGCTGGCGCGGATAGCCTCAAGGGCACCCAGGACCCCAATGATCCTCGCGTGAAGGAAATGAGCGCCAAGTTGCAAAATCTAGTTCGAGATGCCGTGCGCACGGAATCAGCTCTGCAAGCCGTAGTCATCGAGGGCCGCGACCTCGCCGCCCAGCCGGCCGCGCACTAGCGTGGATTTCGCGCCACGGATCACAATGCACATTTAGCGCGAACCGGTGTTGAAAGCCCGGGAACGCCAATCTCCCGAATGGCGTCGCGCCATTCGCCAATCGGGAGATTGGCGCTCCTAGTCAAAATCGGTAAGTGATGCTTTACCCCGAAGATTTTATTCTTTCCCCGGCAGTACCACCTCATAGAACGACGCGCACAATGCGATTTGCTTCTTCGGACTTTGCGGATCGTAGAATATCGGCACGTTCATTCCCACGGAAAGCTGCCGTGAACTGTCTGCCGCACCGCGATCGAAATGTTCGCCCAGGGGTGTGGTGAATTCGTAGCGAATGTTTGGACCGTTGCGCGCCATCCATCGTTTGGTCACCTTCGCCGTGGCCATTTCACCCTCGGCAAGCAGGCGTTTCTGCCGTGCGAGTGCGTTCAACAGAACGAGAACAACCACCACGACGAAGGCAATCGAAAGCGCGTATACCCAAATCTGAGGAGGCCCCGCGAACTGCCCCGCCCCCGAGCGCTGCACCGAAATACCGCTGGCATAAATCCCCAGGGAAGCCAATAGGGCCGCTGAGACCATCGTGCCGATTATTTTTCCACGGCTGCTCATGCGCACTACTCGTGGCCGAGGCAGCTCGGCCAGAGCGCGGCTCATCTCGTCATAAGGTCCGGCACCCTCGCCCGGAGCTCCGCTCGTACTTGCCTCGCCTCGAAATCCTGCCGTCACACCAGCCTCCCCGAAACATGTCCGATCGCCCTGATCCAAATTTTTCCTTGCGCCACAAGAACCACAAGGGTCCCGGATATTTTGTGGCGCCGGCGTCCCGCCGGCGATTTTTCCAATCTCACACGTCGCAAAGTGCCGGCGAGACGTCGACGCAACAAAACATCGCGCGCCATCCCGGTTGCATCTTGTGTCTCCAAATTCTGAATCCTCGGCGAGAATTCCGGATCAGAAATTCCCCTGCGTCGGGCTGTAAGGGCTGGCCAGATACTTCAGCGACTGCGCCTCGTTCTTCGTCGGAAGGATCTTGTCCGGGTCCAGCCGCACCATCACATAGCGGATGTGGTCGTCAATTTTCGTGAACCAGTGCCCGGTCCCCGCCGGGATGATGATCATGTCGCCGGCCTTCAGTTCGTGAACTTCCGGATTCTTGATCGAAGCCGCGCTGAACCCCGGCCCATTCTGTTCGCGCACGGTTTTCAGCGTGCTCGGCCGCGGCTTCGGGTCCACAAGGTCCGGCCCCGTCAGCAGCGTCGCCGAGCCTTCGATCACGTAATAAACCTCGCTCACTTGCTCGTGCTCGGCCACCGCTTCCGCCACGATGTTTTCCGCGCCCGTGGCCTGGCCCAGCTTCCCGCGATAGATGCTCCCAATGCCCACCTGCAGCTTGCCGACATCCACCGAGCGCACCTGCTGGTCCACGAGCTTGTGCTCGATGGCCCGCTGGTTGTAGCCGTCCAGCTCGCTCTTGGGAACATACACAGCCGAGCAGTGATTGCACGTGGGCTTCGGTTCCACTTGCTGCGCGAGCGCTGGGAACACACCGATCACAACGCCCAGCGCCGCAAATTTCAAAGCGATATTTTTGATCTGCATTTGGCTTTCTCCTCGAGAATATTTCTCAGGCTGTTTCGGATCCGGGTGGACTTATCTATACATTAAGATCGCCCAGGATGGGTGGAAAAAACCGCTCGGCCCGATTCCACCTTATCGTTCCGATTGCGTGAAGTCACAGCCGCCCCGATGATCCTCATTCACTCGGAGGCATGATCAGATTACCGGAACCCATCATGAACGGTCCTTTCTCCAATTCCGCGCGAAATCCGACTTATCATGTAGCCATGCCTTCACTGATCGAGTTGCGCGGGCTTACTGTCGAGATCCCCACTCCAGCGGGATGGATTCGTCCAGTGGACGACGTTTCGTTTGCGCTCGGCGCGGGCGAATCGCTTGGGCTTGTCGGCGAATCGGGAAGCGGGAAATCGATGCTCGCGCTGTCGCTGATGGGTTTGCTGCCGCCGGGCGCGCGCGTGAGCGGCGAAGCGTGGTTCTCCGGCCTCGCGACAAGCGCGAACGGCGCACCCGGGGCGCGTATGAATTTGCTCGCGCTCGCCGAACGCGAACGCGTCGGCGTACGCGGGCGCGACATCGCCATGATTTTTCAGGAGCCGATGACGGCGCTCAATCCCGTCATGCGCGTGGGCGCGCAAATCGCCGAAGCGATTCGCGCGCATCACGCGGGGCTTTCGCGCGGGGAAGTCAATCGCCGCGTCGTCGCAGCGCTCGAGCGCGCCGCCGTGCCTGAGCCCGCCATGCGCGCGCGCCAGTATCCGCACCAGCTCTCGGGCGGCTTGCGTCAGCGCGCCATGATTGCCATGGCACTGGCGGGTGACAATGGCATGGTCCCACGCCTGCTCATCGCCGATGAGCCGACCACCGCGCTCGACGTCACCGTGCAGAAACAAATTCTCGAATTGCTCGCCCAGTTGCGGCGCGAGCTGGGCCTGGCGCTGCTCTTTATCACGCATGACCTCGGCGTTGTCGCACAGGTGGCCGATCGCATCGCGGTCACCTACGCGGGGCGCATTGTGGAGGAAGGCCCGGCGCGCGAGGTGCTCGAACGCCCGCGGCATCCTTATACAGCGGGCCTCTTGCGCGCTTCGCCGCAACTTGTGCGCCACAAGCTCGAGCCGATTCCCGGCACGGTCCCGTCGCTCGCCGCGCTGCCTCCGGGTTGCGCGTTTGAACCGCGCTGCCCGTTGCGCATCGCTGAATGCGCCGCGGCCATGCCAGAGTTGCGCGCCGCCGGCCCCGAGCACCGCGCGCGCTGCATTCTGGTTGCGGAAAGCAACGAGAAAAACGCAAAATGATTTTGGTAGCGCAGGCTTCAGCCTGTGGATTTTAGTCCTTGCAAGGGCGAACCCCACAGGCTGAAGCCTGCGCTACCAAATTCAAGATCCCTTCATCGCCGCAAAAAATTGAGGCTGCAGGATAATCATGACCGCTGATCCAACCCATCACGACAAAATCCGCGAACGCTTCACGGAAACCGCTGACGTTTTTGCCCGAACCACGCGCCGCACGCGAACCGAGGAAAGCGAACGCCTGGCCGAACACGCCACAGCCGGCCTGGCAAACGCGGACAAGCTGCTGGCCATTGATCTCGCTTGCGGCCCCGGCACGTACACGCGCCCGCTGGCCGCGCGTGTTCGTCACGCGATTGGCGCGGACCTGACTCCGGCAATGGTCGAGAAGGCGCGCGCCGAAGCCGCGCGCGACGGCATCAGCAACATTGAATTTGTGTGCGCCGATATTTACGCGCTGCCTTTTCCCGATGGCGCCGCCGGAATCGTTTCCTGCGGCTACGCGTTTCATCACATGACCGATCCCGCGCGCGCCCTGGCTGAAATGGCGCGTGTGTTGCATCCCGGTGGCCGCATGGCGATCACCGACATCATTGTGCGCGAGGGTTGCGACGCCGCGTTCCAGAACGCCGTCGAGCGCGTGCGCGATCCTTCGCATACCAACACGCAAGGCGCCGCAGATTTTCGCTCCATGATCGGGGATTTGGGACTGCGCGTCGTGTCCGAACATATCCACGATAATTGGCACGATTTCGACGTGTGGATGGGAAATGCCGGCAAGTCCCCCGGCGATCCGGTCTACACGCAAACTCGCAGCATGATGGAAAGCCGCATCGGCGATGATCGTTGCGGCTTCCGCCCGCACCGCTCGGAGAAAGTTCCGAGCGGCCTGGAATTCATACACACAGTTTTGTTGCTGATCGCGGAGAAGGCGGAATGAATCACCCTACAAGTGGAGTTAGCTCCAGTGCTTCTGACTCCGGTGGATCTGGCTTCAGGCCCAGTGTGCTTACCGCAAATCTTTGCGGGGCACGGCTTCAGCCGTGCCGTAAAGTTGGCAGAATCGGAGCGGCTTTAGCCGCTGCGGAGAAACTCAAATTTTTGTCATTCCGAGGCGCGCTGCGCGCCGAGGAATCTCTCTTTTCCTGCGTTGAAACCAAAGAGAGATTCCTCACTTCGTTCGGAATGACAATACAAATCACCTTTTCCGCAGCCTATTTAGCCGCCGGTCGGACCGGCGGCGCATCCTGATGTCTGCCCTGCTCCTTGAAGCGCGCAACCTGCGGAAAACATTCTCCGCCGCTGCGAGCGCGTTCGCCATAGGCGCGTCGCGATCCAACGGCGGCGCGCGCACAGGCGTCACAGCCGTCGACAATGTAAACCTCGAACTAGCCGCAGGCGAAACGCTGGCCATCGTCGGCGAATCCGGCAGCGGCAAAACCACGCTCGCGCGCCTGCTCTTGCGCCTCATCGAACCGGACTCCGGCGAATTGCTCGTCGACGGCCGCGATTTTCTGGCCGCGCGCGGCGACAAATTGCGCGCCCTGCGCCGCGAGATGCAAATGGTGTTTCAGGATCCTTACGCCTCGCTCGATCCCAGAATGCGCGTGGGAGCCATCGTCGCCGAGCCGCTCGAAATTCATGAGGCGCAACTTTCCCGCACGGAACGCCGCGCCCGCGTCGTCAAAATGTTGCGCGCCGCCGGCCTCGGAGAAGACGCGTTCACCCGCTACCCGCACGAATTTTCCGGCGGCCAGCGCCAGCGCATCGGCATCGCGCGCGCCCTGGTGCTGCGTCCGCGCCTCGTGGTCGCCGATGAACCGGTCTCCGCGCTGGACGTTTCCGTCGGCGCGCAAATTCTCGAGCTGCTGCAGAATTTGCAGCGCGATTTCTCGCTCACCTACCTGCTGATCTCGCACAGCCTGCCCGTCGTAGCGCAACTTGCCACGCGCATCGCCGTCATGCAGTCCGGCCGCATCGTAGAAACGGGCCCCGCCGCGCAGATTCTCAGCGCGCCCGCGCACCCGTACACGCAGTCGCTGATCGCCGCGATTCCGGCGTTACCCGCGGGGTAGAGTTCAGTGGCGCATGCTTCAGCTTGCGGGGTTTGGACCTTGCAAGGACTAACCCCGCAAGCTAAAGCATGCGCCACTTAGCCCGCGTCCCTCGGCAATCGCCTGCCTAGCCTGATAGACTCAAACAATATGGATTTTCATTTTGAAATTTTGAAAACCGATCCGAGCGGCGCGCGGCTCGGGCGTCTGACGACGCCGCACGGTGTGATTGACACGCCCGCGTTCATGCCGGTGGGCACGGCCGGAACGGTGAAAGGCCTGACGCAGCAGGCGCTCGCAGAGCTTGGCGTGCAGATTCTGCTTGGCAACACCTACCACTTATATTTGCGCCCCGGCCACGAGCGCATTTGCCAACTCGGCGGACTGCACCGCTTCATGTCCTGGCCGGGAGCGATTCTCACGGATTCGGGCGGCTTTCAAGTATTCAGCCTCGCCGACCTGAGGAAAGTCAGCGACGACGGCGTGGTTTTCCGCTCGCATCTGGACGGCTCCGAGCATTTTCTTTCGCCGGAAAAATCGATCGAGATTCAGCAGGCACTCGGCTCGGACATCGCCATGGCCTTTGACGAGTGCATCGAATATCCCGCCGATCACGCGCGGTCGGCCGGCGCCGTGAAGCGCACGGCCGCATGGGCACGCCGCTGCCGTGACTATGCTCGTGCGCCGAGGAACGACGGGCGCTCAAACGCGGAGGCCGCGACCAATCCAGGGCAAGCGCTTTTCGGAATCGTGCAAGGCGGCACGCACGCCGGTCTGCGCCGCGAGAGTGCGCGCCAGCTTGTGGACCTCGATTTTCCGGGCTATGCCGTTGGAGGCCTCGCCGTCGGCGAGCCCCACGCGCTGTCCTGCGATATGGCGGCGGTCTCCACCGAAGAGCTTCCCAAGGACCGTCCGCGCTACGTCATGGGCGTGGGCTTCCCGGAGCAGCTTGCCGATTACGTCCGCTGCGGAGTCGACATGATGGATTGCGTGCTGCCGACGCGCAACGCGCGCAACGGCTGCCTCTTCACCAGCACGGGCCGCGTGAACATCGGCAACGCAATTTACGCCGACGATCCGCGCCCGCCCGATGAACGCTGCTCCTGCATGGTCTGCCGCACCTACTCGCGCGCCTACCTGCGCCACTTGTTTCAGGCCAATGAAATCCTGGCGTCCATCCTGAACTCCCACCACAACGTTGCATTTTTCCTTGACATTATGAGCAAGATTCGACAGGCTATCGCGTTCGGGGAACTGGCGGAATTCTCCTCGGAGTTCCACGCGCGCATCGAAGCGGGTGAACCCTAAGCAACGCAGACTTTTTACCCTGAATCGAATGAAGGGCAGTCTGTGGTTTTTTTCAGGGATCTGTGATCGCGCGCGGGGCTACGCCATCGCACGGAACGCTTCTGGCATCAGTTAAGTTTGAGCGTGCCCTGAGCTTCGGTGTGGACTTCGTGGTCTTGCTCAATTCAGCGGCTCCGCACAACGGGGCCTATTTTTGTCCGCGGCTGATCGCTAAGGGATGAATCGTAACGCAGGGATGGGGTCGCAGCGATGTTCTTGTTGTCATTACGGGAAAATTTGTCTTTAATGGCGCAGGGCGCGGGTGGAAATTCCTTATTACAGCTGCTGCCGATTCTGGCCATCATGGCAATTTTCTACGTGTTGCTGATCCTCCCCGCGCAGCGCCGCCAGAAGAAGACCCAGGAAATGATCAACGCCCTTAAAAATGGAGACAAAGTCATCACCAGCGGCGGCTTATTCGGGACCATTGTGGGGATCGAGGGGGATTCGATCCAGCTTCGCATCGCCGATCAGGTCAAGGTAAAGGTCCTGCGTTCCGCGGTGTCCGGCCTGCAACCAGATAGTAAGGAGGAGTCGTAGGGTCGGGGAAACTTCCGCTCCATTTATTTATCCTGGCGGGTTAAAGATAAAGCCCGCACCCGTGGAGTCCTGAGCCAGTTCAAGCCATGACATCAAATCTCAAGTGGAAAGCGCTTTTTATCGCAGCCGTTATCCTGGCTTGCATCATAGGGCTCGTGGGACGCCCGGATTTTCCTCCTAAGTCCTGGGCCGGGATCAAGTCGAATTTTTCGGACAGCATCAAGCTGGGCCTGGATTTGCAGGGCGGCACGCACCTGATTCTTCAAGTGCAAGTGCAGGAAGCCATCAGCCAGGAAACGGATCAGACCCTGGACCACATCACCACTTTGTTTCGAGACAAAGCCGTCCGCTACGACGAGATTCGCAAGCTGAGCGACACGCAGATTCTGGTGCACAACATTGCTTCCGAGCAGGCCGGCACCGCGCGCAATCTGATCAACGATCAGTTTCCGGATTGGGATGTTTCCCCCGCTCCCGGCGAACCCTCCGGCTACCTGGTAACGATGAAGCAGACCCGTCTCGTAAACATCCAGCAACAGACCATGGATCAGGCCGAGGAAACGATACGCCGCCGCATTGACGCCCTGGGTTTGACGGAGCCGTTGGTCGCCCCTTATGGCCAGGGAGATAACGAAATCATCGTTGAGCTTCCCGGTGAAGGCGATCCCAACCGGGCCAAGAGCGTTATTCAAGCCGGCGGACAGCTGGAGCTGCACCTGGTTCTGGACATGACCGCATACCAGTCCGAGGCGGCCGCTTTGGCTGCGCACGGCGGCGTTTTGCCGCCCAACGCGCAAATCGTTCAGGGAAAGAGTTCGGCTTCTGGCGGCCAGAGCACCGGCGAGAGTTGGTATGTCATCGACCGCGTGCCCGTGGTCACCGGACGTGACCTGCGCAGTGCGACCGCTGTGCGCAGCACGAAAAACATCGGGTTCTACGATGTGGACTTCACGCTTTCCACCGAGGCGGGCCGCCGCTTCGGTCCCTTCACGGAACAGAACATCGGCAAACAACTGGGTATCGTGCTCGAGCACAAGCTCCAGACCGCTCCGGTCATCAACGGCCGCATTGACGATACAGGTGTAATCGAAGGCCAGTTCGGCGAGCAGGAAGCAAACGATCTTGGCCTGGTCCTTCGTTCCGGAGCGCTGCCTGCGTCCATCAAGTATCTTGAAGAGCGCACCGTCGGTCCTTCGCTCGGAGCGGATTCCATTCGCCACGGAGTGCAGGCATCGATCATCAGCCTGATCGTGGTGATGATGTTCATGGTGGTCTACTACCGCCTGTCGGGCATCAATGCCGTGGTGGCCTTGATCCTGAACCTTGTCCTGCTGCTCGCGGCGCTGGCGTATTTTGGCGCGGTGCTGACTTTGCCCGGCATTGCCGGCGTGATTTTGACGATTGGTATGGGCGTCGATTCGAACGTGCTGATTTTCGAGCGCATCCGGGAAGAATTGCGCGCGGCGAAAGCACCGGTTTCCGCCGTCGACATCGGATTTAAACGCGCCTTCCTGACGATTATCGACACGCACGTGACCACCATCGTCTCGGCCGCTTTCTTGTTCTTGTTCGGAACGGGCCCGATCCGTGGTTTCGCGGTCAGCCTGGCGGTAGGGTTGCTCGCAAACCTATTTACATCAGTTTATGTATCGCGCGTCATCTTTGACTGGCACCTGGCCAAGATGCCCCGCGAAGCGGAACTCAGTATTTAGTAGCGCAGGCTTCAGCCTGTGGGTTTTGGGCTGCCTTGAGCGGAAACACCACGAGGCTAAAGCCCGCGCCACATAAGAGGATTTTTTAGGAACAGTGCAATTTCGGGAACAAATCCATCATCGTTGGTGTCCAACTCTAACGGGTCAGAGCGAGCATGAATTTCTTCAAACAAGTTGATCTGGACTGGATGGGCAAAGCCAAGTACTTCTTTGGCCTATCGTTTCTATTGCTCGCGGCCGGGGTGGCTTCTATCCTGGCCCATGGCGGCCTATTCTATGGCATTGATTTTAAAGGTGGTACGGTTGTCGACGTGCGCTTTGCAGGCCCCCCGCCTATCGATACCCTTCGCAGCGGGCTGGCGGCCCAGGGGATTGGAAACAGCACCATCGTTCCTGTCAGCGACCTGACCACTGCCAACGGGAACGAAGTTTTGATCAACCTGGAGGAAAAGGGCCAGGGAGCCGAGGCGCTGGACGCCGGCAAGACGGCCATCCTCAATGCCCTCCATGCCACGCTCGGCGCGGGTGAAGCCGGCAAGCAGGATTTCAACGCCGCCGGGGCTGACACCATCGCAGAAACTCTGACGCGCAAGGATCCTTTGGCGCTGGGCACGGCCGCCGGCGATCGCTACAACCAACTCGCACGCCAGCTTGCGCAATTTCGCGACCGCGACCACCGCGGCATTGTAACCGACCTGGGCCAGCTTTCCGGAGCGGGCGCAAATGCAAATGTAATCGCCGCATTGCGCGACTCTTTCTACACCAGCACGTTCGCCATCATCAATGTTGAGATTGTCGGTCCGAAAGTCGGCTCCGAACTGCGCCGCCAGGCCGTAGTGGTAACACTGTATGCGCTGGGCGGAATGCTGGTTTATATTGCATTTCGCTTCGAGTGGGTGTACGGTGCTGCCGCTGTGTTGGCGGTGTTTCACGACGTGCTGATTACGCTGGGCCTTTTTTCCATCTTTCACTTTGAGATTTCGCTGACGGTGATTGCGGCTTTACTGACTCTGGTCGGCTATTCCATGAATGACACGATCGTCATCTTCGACCGCATACGTGAGAACGCGCGGCTCATGCGCCGCGAGCCTTTTAAGGCCATCGTAAATCGCTCCATCAATCAGACTCTTTCGCGCACCATTCTGACCAGCGGCCTGACGTTTCTTACCGTGCTGGTTCTGTTCCTCATGGGCGGCCAGGTGCTGCGCGCTTTTTCCTTTGCATTGGTGGTTGGAATTCTGGTAGGAACGTACTCAAGTTTTGGAATTGCCGCACCCTTGGTGGTGGCCTGGAACCAGTGGAGAGGCCAGGGCGCGGCGGTAGTCGCATCCGGAACCGCAGCCGGTACTAAACTCCGGAAGACCTAGGGACGGGCGCGGGCCCGCCGCGGCAGGCCCGCACAGAAAATGTCCGGGGAGCTTTCCGGCAGGAGGGACGTACGATGTTTGATGATCTGCTCGAATCTACAGTAGAAAAGAAGAAAACCAACAAGGGCTGGAGCGTTATCCTCTCCGGCATGGTGCAAGCCCTCATCCTTGGCATCTTGATTTTGATTCCTTTGATCTACACCGAGGCGCTCCCAAAGGCGATGCTCTCGACTTTGCTGATCGCCCCGCCTCCTCCTCCGCCACCGCCTCCTCCGCCGGCGCCCGTGAAGACAATCGTCAAGCCGGTGGCGCGCTTGATCCAATCCGGAAAACTGATGCAGCCGCGCGCGATTCCCAAGGAAGTGGCCGTGTTCAAGGAAGCCGAGCTTCCTCCCGACGTGATTAACAATGCCGGCCAGACGGGCGGCGTGTTCGGCGGCATTCCGGGTCAGGGTATGGTCAGCGCTGTGGCTCCGCCTCCGCCCAAACCGACCGCTCCGCAGCGCGTCAAGCAGGGCGGTAACGTGACGGCCGCGTCGATCATCACGCAGACCAAGCCGCTCTATCCCGCACTGGCTCGCCAGGCCCGCATTCAAGGCAACGTTGTTCTTCACGCGATCATCGATAAGGACGGCAAGGTCGCGCAGCTCGAAGTGATCTCCGGTCACCCGCTTTTGGTGCAAGCGGCATTGGATGCCGTAAAACAGTGGCGCTACAAACCGACGCAGCTGAACGGCGACCCGGTGGAAGTCGACACCACGATTACAGTTACGTTTACGATGGGTGGTTAGTCTTTGTGCAGGACGGCAGCTTGGGGAGCGGTCTTCAACTTCAACGAGGATTGAAGCCCGCGATTTGAGGCCGCCAATCAGGGAGTCGGCCGGGACCGGTAACGCCGGTTCCGGCACGCAAGTTTCAAACGAAATAAAAAGGAGCGAATCATATGCTTGGTAATCTAGCCGTTTGGGCAATGAACCTGGTTGTCCTGCAGGGCCAGTGGGACCTGAGGACAATGTGGGGCAGCATGAGTATTATCGCCAAAGTCGTAGTGGGCATTCTGTTTCTTCTGTCTGCGTGGTCGCTCGGCGTCATGATCGATCGCGTGCTGATGTACAGCGCGGCGCGCAAGCAGTCCCGCGTTTTTGTTCAACAGGTGGCAGGGGCGCTGCGAGAGGGCAAACTCGACGAAGCCATCTCCATCGCCGAGCGCAACAAGAAGAGCCACATCGCCAAGGTAGTCGCCACCGGCCTTTCCGAATTTCAATCCGCTTCTTCGCAGGTCGCTGACGCGGAAGTGATCGAAGCCGCCAAGCGCGGCCTGGATCGCTCGGTCGCCATCGTGCACGCCGAGATGAAGCGCGGCCTCTCCGGCCTCGCCACCATCGGCTCGACCGCCCCGTTCGTCGGACTGTTCGGCACCGTGGTCGGAATCATCAACGCGTTCAAAGGAATTGAAACCACCAAGGCCACCGGGTTGTCGGCGGTTGCCGGCGGTATTTCGGAAGCCCTGGTCACCACCGCTCTTGGATTGCTCGTGGCCGTGCCTGCCGTGTGGGCGTACAACTATTTCACCAACAAGGTTGAGGCGTTTGACGTCGAAATGGACAATTCCTCGATGGAGCTGGTGAACTACTTCATTACGCGCCGTGCAGGCGGAAAGAAGTAACCCATGTCATACAAGCCAAGCGTCGGCCCGCAAATGGCGGCGCCGAACGTGATTCCGATGGCGGACATCATGCTGGTGCTGTTGATCATCTTCATGGTGGTCACGCCCATGCTCTCCAAGGGCTTGACGGTGGAGTTGGCCAAGGTCAACAACCCCTCCGACATGCCCGACGCCGATAAGGACGATGCCGTCATTGTCGGTATCTCAGCGAGCGGGGACGTCTATCTGGGCAGCACGAAGTCCGACATCACCCAGATTGCGGACCAGGTGCGGGACCGCATTTCCAACAAGCTGGACAAGACCGTGTTCGTCAAGAGCGACGGTCGCGCCAAGTACGGCGCTGTCGTCAAGGTCGTGGATGAGATTCGCTCCGCGGGCGTCGATAACGTCGGCTTGATCACCGATCGTGCCGAACAGAATCGGCGGGCCGCTCCACCACCGCCAGCAGGTTAATCTTCACCGCTGGGAAGCGAGGCGTTCGGCCCCGCTTCCCGGTTTTGTTTTGTCGAGTTATCCGTTCCCTGGATTGCACCGGGGACGCACAAATTGAATTAGGAGCCACGACAATGGGAATGGACGTTGGAGGAAAACAGGGCGGTTCGATGGCGACGATGAACGTCGTCCCCCTGATCGATATTCTCCTGGTTTTGATCATCATTTTTATGGTCATTACACCGCTGACGCCGAAAGGTCTGGACGCGCTGGTGCCGCAGCCCGCCCCGCCGAACCAGCAGCAGCAGCCGCAGACTCTTCAGAAGACGATCGTCGTTCAAATTCTCGACACCGGGAAATTGAAAATCAACGATGAGGACGCCACCTGGGATTCGCTCGGGCCGCGCCTCACCGACGTCTTTAAAGAGCGGGCCGAGAAAGTCGCCTTCGTCAAGGGCGATGACGCGGTCCGGTTTGCCGATGTCGCCAGGGCGATCGATGTCATGCGCGGTTCCGGGATCGACAAGGTTGGATTGATCACCGCCAATCTTGAAGCGGGGAAGTAACTCCCCGGCGGTTGCGGGCCCGGCCTGCTTTCGGAAATGCCGGTTTTTTTGCCCTCTAAAAATAAATAATGTTGCTTTGATCCAAGGCATTGCTGGTGTAGAGTGTGCGGCTGTGGCCTGTGCCCCGAAGGATTTGTGTGGCGCGGGAAATTGGGTGCGGGCTCCGTTCGCGTGTTGCACTTGCCAGGTGGGCCGCGGAGCCGGCTGGAACGATCATGAGCGGCTTTGTTCATCGTAGCTCGGCCGTTACAAGCAAAGGTAAATTCACTACCCTCTCGGGGGAAAACAAAATATTCGCGGGGACGGATTGTTTGCCATGAATCCTTTTGCGCATTTCCGGTATTCCAAAAATAAAAATTCCATGGCCCTTTTTGCCGTGGCCATGATTGCTGTGGGCTTTGGCGCCTCGGGCTGCGCCAAGCTGAAGGCTCGCGACGACCTGAACAAGGGCGTGGCCGCCTATCGCGATGGCAAGTACGACCAGGCCATCGAGTTCTTCAAGGATGCCAAGGACAACGATCCTACGCTTACCAACGCCCGCCTGTATCTCGCCACGGCCTATGCCACGCAATACATTCCCGGCGCGCCTTCGGACGAAAACATCCGCATGGGCCAGGCCGCGGTCAAGGAATTCCAGGACGTGCTCTCCGCGGATCCCAATAACATTTCGGCGATTGACGGCATCGGTTCCATTCTCTTCAACATGGCCGGCACTCCCTACACGCGGTCGCGCTTCGAGGAATCCAAGACCTACCATTTGAAGCACATCACTTTGAAACCGGAAGATCCCGAGCCCTACTACTGGATCGGCGTGATCGACTGGACGCTCTCTTACCGGTCCAACCTCGAAACCCGCGGCACCTGGCGCCTCGCGCACCCGGGCAAGCCGCTCAAGGACGACGACCCGATGCCTCCCGATGTTCGCGAGGCCTACATCAAGGAAAACGGCCAGATGATCGATGAGGGTATCGACGACCTTAAGAAGGCCATCGAGCTGCGCCCCGATTACGACGATGCCATGGCCTATCTGAACCTCCTCCTGCGGCGCAAGGCAGACGAGGCCGGCAGCCCTGACGAACGCGCCTCCTTGCTGAAACAGGCCGATGATCTCGTTGAGAAGGCCAAGGAAATCAAGCAGAAGAAAATGGAAGCCCCGGCCAAATCCTGACGGATGCCAGACCGGATAACCTGACTTTGGGAAATGAAGCGGCCCGGAAACGGGCCGCTTTTCGTTTTTGCGCAACACGGGCAAGCCGCCACGCAAAAATTATTCCGGGCCCGCCTTTTCATTTCGTTATTTCCGCGGAATGCCATTTCTTCGCGCTGCCATCGTTCCATTTGGTATGCTTCGAAAATTATGTGCCTTCGCCGGTGCCTGTTTTTCCTGGCCGCCTTCGCCGGTCCTGTCTTCGCCCAGGGCGTACAGCCAGTTGCCGACCGCCTCGCCGCCCAGAATGCGCTCTTTGAAGAGCAATACGAGACGGACCTCCGCAATTTTCCCCAGCGCGCCACCGCGCGCGGCGACTACCGGTATAACGATAGGCTGGCCGATTATTCACTCGGCGCAATCGACCAGCGTCAGAAGGAAGATCAGACCTTCCTTCGCCGGCTACAAGCCATCCCCACGACCGGCTTTTCCGAGCAGGGCCAACTCTCGCACGATCTCCTCATTCGAGTGCTCCAGCAGCGCATCGCCGACTTTGACCTCAAAGAGTACGAAATGCCCATCAACACGCAAAGCGGCCTCCATACCAACCTGGCGGATTTGCCGCTTTCCGTTCCTCTCGATTCCGTCAAGCACTACGAGGACTATATCGCGCGCCTTCGCCAGATTCCGCGCGCCCTCAGCCAGACCACGGAAGTTCTCCGTGCGGGCATGAAGGACAACCTGATGCCCGTCCAGTTCATTCTGGAAAAAATCCCCGCGCAATGTCAGGGCATCATCGAAGCGGACCCGTTTCTTTTGCCCACGAAAAAATATCCCTCGGACATTTCTCCGGAAGACCAGAAGCGCTTGACCCAGCAGATTACCGGCGCCGTCAACTCGCAAGTAATTCCCGCGTACCGGAGTTTCGCCGCCTTCGTTCGTACGGAATACGCCCCCGCCGGCCGCACGACGCTCGCGATCACCTCGCTGCCGGACGGTGTGATGCGCTACAAAAACGATATCTACAGCCTGACCACCACTCGCATGTCCCCGGCCGAGATTCACCTGCTGGGTCTGCGCGAGATGGACCGCATCCTGGCCGAGATGACCGTGATCGCCAGGAAAGAAGGTTTTTCCGATCTGGCCTCCTTCCGCGCCGCTCTCAAAACGGATCCGAAATACGTTCCGAAATCCGCGGAACAAATCCTGGACGATTTTCGCCGCGCCATTGCCCAGATGCAGCCAAAACTCCCGGAGCTTTTTACCCTGCTTCCTAAATCGCCGGTAACCGTCGAAGCCATACCCGACTTCCAGGCCAGCGCCGCAACTCACTACGTGACCGGGACGCCGGACGGCAAGCGCCCGGGCCGCGTGGTGGTCGCCACTTCCAACTTTGCCGAGCGCTCCACCATCGACGACGAGTCCACCGCTTACCATGAAGGCATTCCCGGCCACCACATGCAGCTGTCCGTGCAGCAGCAACTTGCGGGTTTGCCGAAATTTCGCCAGCACCTGGGGTTTACGGCCTATATCGAAGGGTGGGGTCTGTACTCAGAGCAACTCGGCAAAGAAGTAGGCTTTTACCAGGACCCCGTCTCCGACTACGGCCGCCTCTCCTCCGAACTCTTTCGCGCCGTGCGGCTCGTCGTGGACACGGGAATCCATTCCCAAGGCTGGACCCGCGATCAAGTGGTGGGCTTCTTCCGCAAGTCCGGCGCTATCGATGAACCCACCATTCAATCCGAGACCGACCGCTACATCTCCTGGCCTGCCCAAGCCCTTGCCTACAAACTGGGCCAGCTCAAGTTCGTCGAACTCCGCGAACGCGCCCGCAAAGAATTGGGCCCCAGGTTTGACCTCCGCGCCTTCCACGACGAGATGCTGGACGGCGGAGCCCTTCCGCTAGACCTCCTTGACGCCCGCACGAATGCGTGGATCGCCCGGCAAAAATCAAAATGACAGCAAAGCGCGGGCTCCCTGCACACCTAAGGCACCCCGGGAACTCTTTTCTCCCCTCGGGCATCAAATAGACATAAAATACAGGAACATGTCTTCACTGGAAAAGCCGGTAGGACTGTCTTCGCTGGTGGGCGTTGGCGGAAAGACCGAGCGCACCACGCGGGCCCTCCAGGCGCGCTTTCTCGAGCTGGTCGAAAAAGTGCGGCAAACGCGGCCGGCGAGCGACATTGAGCTCCTGCGGCGGGCCTTTGACTTTGCCGCCGAGCAGCACCGCACGCAGTTGCGCAAATCGGGCGACCCCTACCTTTCGCATCCCCTGGAAGTCGCGCACATCCTGGCGGATATGAAGCTGGACATCACCACACTGTGCGCCGCCTTGTTGCATGACGTGGTCGAAGACACGCGCGTATCCACGCAGCGCATAACCGAGCGCTTCGGGCAGGATATCGCCACGCTCGTCGAAGGCGTCACGAAAATCAACCGGCTGGACCTCCTGGCCCCCGAGGCGCGCCAGGCCGAAAACGTCCGCAAAATGTTGCTGGCCATGGTGAACGATGTGCGCGTTGTCGTCGTGAAGCTGGCCGACCGCCTGCACAACATGCGCACCCTCGGTTTCCTGTCCCCCGAAAAGCAGCAGCGCATCGCCCGCGAAACGCTCGATATTTATTCTCCGATCGCGCACCGCCTGGGAATGGGTTTGATCCGCGGAGAGCTGGAGGACCTCGCCTTCAGCTATCTCGAGCCCGAGGCGTACCAGGAGCTGCAAAATACCGTAGTTGCCAAACGTAAAGAATTCGAGACGTTTCTCGCGGAATTGAAGGACACCATTCGCAAGCGGCTGGAGGAAAACGGAATTTCCGCCGAGGTCGACGGCCGTGTGAAGCGCCTGTATTCCATTCACCAGAAGAGTTTGCGCCAGCACCGCACCGTCGATCAGATTTACGACCTGCTGGCCGTGCGCATCATTACCGACACCATTCGCAATTGCTACGCCGCGCTCGGCGTGATCCACCAGGTGTGGCGGCCCGTCCCCGGCCGGTTCAAGGATTACATCGCCATGCCCCGGCCCAATCTCTACCAGTCGCTGCACACCACGGTGATCTACTCCGGACAGACATTTGAAGTGCAGATTCGCACGCAGGAAATGCATCGCATCGCCGAACAGGGAGTCGCCGCGCACTGGCGTTACAAAGACGGCAAGGACATCTCGGACGCGGACGATCAGCGCATTTTGTGGATGCGCCAGCTGATTGAATGGGTCAAGGATATGCAGGAGCCGTCGGAATTCATGTCCACCCTCAAAGTGGACTTGTACCCCGAGGAAGTGTACGCATTCACGCCCAAGGGAAAAGTGCTGGCGCTTCCTCGCGGCGCGACTCCCGTGGATTTCGCCTACGCCGTGCACACCGAAGTCGGCAATCAATGCATCGGCGCCAAAGTGAACGGGCAAATTGTCCCGCTGCGCCACGGCCTCTCTAACGGCGATGTGGTCGAGGTGCTGACGCAGAAAGGCCACGTCCCCAGCCGGGACTGGCTGAATTTCGTGCGCACCTCGCGCGCGCGCAGCAAGATTCGCCACCACATTAACTTCGTCGAGCGCAGCCAGGCCACCGAAGTGGGCCGGCGTTTGCTCGAGCGCGAAGCCCGGCAGGTGGGCCGCAGTCTGAAAAAGATTCCCGAGGCGGACCTGATGCGTGTGGCCACCGAATACGGCTGCGCCAAGCTCGACGATTTATTTGCGGATTTAGGTTACGGGAAATATTCGGCGCGGCAAATTATTTCCAATGCGCTGGGCGAACCCCTGGCCCCGCCCAAGCCCGCGGGAGCGAAGGAGGATCCCTCCGCTCGCCTGGTCTCGACCGTCAAGCGCATGCTGCGCGTGGGCGACCCGACGCTACAGGTCGGCGGGCAGAGCGACCTGATGGTCTTCCGCGCCAAGTGCTGCAATCCGATCCCCGGAGATGAGATCGTCGGGTACGTGACCCGCGGCCGCGGCGTCGCCGTCCACTCCCAATCCTGCCCCAACGTGCAGAATTTGCTCTACCAGGTGGAACGCCGCATTGACGTGGAATGGGGCGGCGCGACCGGGTCCACTTATCCTGTCACCTTGCTGATCCGCGCGCAGGACCGCCCAGGTATGCTTGCCGACATCACCGCCGTCATCAGCGAGACCGGCTCCAACATTCGCACCCTCGGCAGCCACCCCGACAATCTGCACGCTCGCATCGATCTCACCCTGGAAATCAGCGACCGCAAGCAACTGGAACGCATTACTGCCAATGTCCGCAAAATCTCCGGCGTGTTCGGCGTCGAACGGCTCTATAACGTGTGAGTGCGTCTTCCTCTTTGTAGTTTGTAGCGCAGGCTTCAGCCTGTGGGGTTTCGACCAGCAGCAACCAAAACCCACAGGCTGAAGCCTGCGCTACTAGACCCCTCGTAATCTTCCAGGCACATGCCAACTCCGCACTCTGCCCGTTCAGCTAAAATAGGAATATGTCCTCCATACGTCTATGGCGCTTGAATCCGGTCCGCCGTCTGCCCTGTGGATTTCTGCTGGCATCGATCGCGCTCTTTAGCTCCTGCAAGCCCGCCCAGAAGCCGAATACCGAGCAGACGGACCAGTTGGCGATGTGGTTAGACAGCGTCCCGCAACTGAAGACCATGAACATTTCCAACGCCGAGGTCGCGGAACTGACCAAAGCGCATCAGGCTGGTCTTAGCGATCCTTCCAGCGTCGTCCTGATTCAGCTTGCGCGCGATCGCAAGCTGCCGTTTGCCGACGGGCAAGCCATCGCAGATTTGCTCAATGCCGGGTCGTCCGAACAAACCGTCCTGGAACTTGCGCGCCTCAATCAATTGGGCCTGTGGGCCGGAGAGGCCCGCGCCATTCGGCTGGCTGGACTTTCCGACAAGATACTTCTGGCCGTGGCCCACCGCCGGTCGCAGAATCTGCCAGTAATCTCCGGACAAAAGCTGGCGGAATTGAAGAACACCGGCGTGCCCGACGCGAAGATCCTGGAAATGATTCAAAAAGGCGACACCGACGAGACGGCCACCAAATACATTGCCCAGCGTGAACGCGCCGCTGGCGGCCATAGCTTCGTATACCAGGCGCATTCCCGCAAATCGCACTGACGGCCGTCCATTCTTGACGATTTCATTTTGCGGCGGGGCTCTTCCCGTATATCCTCGCGGATTGAAATAAAATCAAAAAGCGTGTGGATCGCGCACGCTCGCGAGCGGCCATTGTGACTCCCGTGAAAATTGAAATCGTCCAGGCTGGAAATCCCGTTCTGCGGCAGCGCGCCCAACCGCTGACCATCGCGGAAATCCGCAGCCGCGAAACCCGAAAATTAATCGAGAGCATGCGGACGTGCATGCGCGGTGCGCCCGGCGTGGGCCTCGCGGCTCCCCAACTGGGCCTCGCGCTGCAACTTGCGGTAATCGAAGACCGCGAGGAATATCACAAGGAAGTTCCGGAAGCGCTGTTGAAAGAGCGCGAGCGAAGCCCGGTCCCCTTCCATGTCATCGTCAATCCGGTCCTCGAGGAAATCGGGAGCGAGCGGGCCGAGTTCTTCGAGGGCTGCCTGAGCCTCTCCGGCTTCACAGCACTGGTACCGCGTGCGCGCTCCGTGCGCGTCACTTGCCTGGACGAGCACGGGAAGCACAAAGTGATCGAAGCTTCCGGATGGTATGCGCGGATCCTGCAGCATGAGGTCGATCATCTGGCGGGCACGCTCTACATCGATCGCATGCGCACCAGATCCTTCACTTCGATGGAAAATCTGGCGGCCTTCTGGAAAGGCAAGCCGGTGGAAGAGATTAAGTCGGAACTCGAGCTGAAATTGACCTAGCCATTTTCCAGCAATCGAAAAAACAAGCCCCAGAAGAATCGCCGCATTTCGTGGCGCCGGCGTCCCGCCGGCGATTTGTCCGATCCGCAGTCACGCAAAAAGCGACGACAAGACCCCCGCGCTACAAATTCCGGACAATCAACTTTTGACCCGCAACTTCCGCCCCGGTAGAATCACTTCACCTTGCTTGCCGAGACTCGATTGCCCATTTTTTTTCCGGCCGCGCTGGTGGCCTGCGCAATTCTCGCGTCAGGCTGTGTCCAGCCATTGGGCCCTGGCTATCATTTTGCCGACCGGCAAGCGGAAATCCTGGTATCCCCCGCAACCCCTTCCCGCATTCATTTTCATGTTGCCGACGAACTCGAAAATGCCGGCGATCGTCCGCTGCGCTCGCTCGAAGTTCGCTTGCCCGAAGGACGAGTGTTTGGCGAGGAAAATCTGCGCGTAGTGATTGAGGGCGCGGAGGTTTCCGCGCAGCGTAGTTCGCCGACGGATGTGCGCATGATGCGCGCGCCGTTCGATCCTCCATGGCCGCAAAATGAGATGCGCAAAGTCGTCACGGAATGGGATCTGGTGCCCGAGTCCTCGGCGCGTGGAACGATTGTGGCCTCGCGGGACGGTTTTTTTGTCGCCGACGAAACAGCGCTTCCCGTCTGGCAGACTCCCATCGGTGTTTTTCCCCGGGGAGGAAGGGATCCGGCCAAAGAACTCCTCACGGTATTTTCGCCGCCGGATTTTCGAGTTCTCGCTCCCGGCAAGGCTCTCAAGCGCGCCATGGACGGCAATTATGTAGTCCAGCGTTTTCTGATCAATCCGGATATTGATTTCATTCCGTACGTCGTCGCGGGCCGTTACCAGGAGAAAGTTATCCAGTCGCGCCGGGGAGAAGTCCAATTCTGGACGGTCCGCCCGCTGGACGGCCCGGCTGCGCAAACAGCGGCGGAGCGGCTTTCGTACACCATGACAACGCTCAGGGAATTTTACGGCCCCTCTTCCAAAGAAAAAGGCGCCATACGAATCGCTGAGGCCCCCGTCGAATTGCCTGCCGAATTCGGCGTATCGCTCGATCCCGGGGCAGTTTCTTTTCCGGAAGGCGTGCTTCTCGATCCGCGAATTTTTCAACAGGGCATCGCGAAAGAAGAAGTGCTGCAACTCGCCGAATACGAACTGGCTCGAACCTGGTTCGGCTGGCGGGTTCGCCCGCGCCCGGAAGCGCAGATTCTGATGGGACGCGGGGTGGGAGTCTTCGGCCTGGTGATTGCCGCCGAAGGCCGCGGGCAGGGCGCGCGGCGCGGCATGATTGTGTCCCTGGTGGACCGTTACGACCAGGCACGCGCCGCCGCGCCGGACAAGCGTCTCATGGAACCGCCGGAGGGCTATTCGCGCGCCGAGCGAATTTCGACGGGTTATCGAGGCGCGTTATTTTTGGTGGCCCTGGAAGATTTGTGCGGCCACGACAACCTGAGGGCCGCGTTGCGCGACGTGATTCGAGCCCGCGAGGGCAGCGACACCGGCTATGAGGAACTCAGGGCCGCGGCGGAAATTGAGTCCGGGAAAGACCTGGGGGAAATGTTTCGTAAGTGGCTTGTTGAACCGGGCATCCCCGAAGATTTTCGAGCGCGGTATCAGTAAGGGTTGGTTCGGAGCGGTTTTTAGTAGCACAGGCACTCGACTCGAAACAAATTTCACAAGGAGGATCGCGTGATCGAAACCGTCGCAACCGATCGAGGGCCGAAAGCCATCGGCCCCTATTCGCAGGCCATCCGCGCAAATGGATTTGTGTTTCTCTCTGGACAAATCCCGCTCGATCCGAAGACACAGCAAGTGGTCGAGGGCGATGCCGCAGTGCAGACCGAACGCGTCCTCGAAAATCTGAAGGGCGTGGTGGAAGCGGCAGGATCGTCCATGCAGCGCGTCGTGAAGACCACCGTATTCTTGGCCGACATGAACGATTTCGCCGCGATGAACGAAGTCTACGCGCGCTTTTTCGTCACCCATCCCCCGGCGCGCTCGACCGTGGAGGTGGCGCGCCTTCCCAAAAATGTCCGAGTAGAAATCGATTTGATTGCCCTGCTGTAGCGCGCCTGAAATCCGCCGCCCCGTTTTAGTAGCGCAGGCTTCAGCCTGTGGATTTTGATCGTGGAAATGGCGAAACCCCGCAGGCTGAAGCCTGTGCCACGAATGTCCGACCTCCGAATTTGGGACGCAACTCTCTCTCCCGGCCAGACGGCAGCCATGGAAAAGCCGGTAAAAATCGAAGCCTCCGCTGTTAAGATCCATTCGAAGCGCGGCCCTTCCCTGCGCACACTACAACAGTTTTGGTACTTACTTGCCTCAAGACCGCAATTTGTTGCATATTCCGTGGCGGCGGGTGGGCGCCGTTCGAACCAAGTCCTTTGGTTTTGAACCACCATCCGGGCGGATCCGGCATCTAAGCGAATGGGTAGTCGCCTGCTTCAGTTCTTCTTGCCCATTGGATTTCGATATGCCACAAATCACGGAGTTCGATCCAGCTTCGCCTCGGATTTAGTATGGAAAGCGTGAATCTTGGAGTAGATTTGTAGTAGTAAAAGCCATGGCCGAACCTCTGGGGAGGCTGCCTTTGCTTCATCGCGAGAAGATCAAGTTGCTCGTGCCCGGTGCATTATCCGGGAGGGCCTGCTTCTCTGCGTTGAGAGAATTCTGGCGGCGAATGTTCTCCGGCGATCCAACGCAATCCCACCAGAATCCAATTTCGCTCGCGCGTTCCTTTGACGGGCAACCGTCCTCCCCCGAATTGCACGGAGTCATCGCCATACTCAAAACGATCCGCCAGAGGATTTTAGCCAACGCGCTTTTACGCGGCTGGGCGAAAGGGTTCGTTTGGATGTTGGCCGTGCTCATCGCGGTGGCGGCGGTCAGCGCCAAACTTGCCGGAGCGTTGCTCGTGATCGCTGCGCTCTCGGCCGCGGGCGCGGCGGCGGTATTGGCCTGGTCGTGGCGGAACCGGCCTTCTCATTACGAAACCGCGCGGCGCCTCGATTCCGCTGCCGGACTTAAAGACCGGATTTCCACGGCCATCTACCTCGGCGGCATGGCCGATTCGGACGGCATGATCGGCGAGCAGCGCAAGGACGCACTCGCGCATCTCCGGAAAGTGGAGCCGCGCGGATTTTTTCCCGTGCAGTGGCCGGGAAATGCCAGGCGCGCTTTCGTGCTAGCCCTGCTCGCGGCCGGATTGTTCGCCTATCGCATTCATCACCAGGCGCCGCTCATTTCGCTGCTGAAATCCACGGCGCATTCGCAGTTGGTGCAATCCATCCTTTCTCCCATCGTGCACGCCATGGAAAAAGATCTGCAAAGAACTGTTGCCCTGGTCAGCATGAAGCCGGACGCGACCGGCGAAGAAACGCCGCGCAGCGATGCCGCTTCGAGTAGCGACGACCTCTGGAAGGCTGACGACAAGGCCGCCGCGGAAGAACAAAAAGATGCGGCCGATGCCGGCGAAGGCGATCAGCCGCAGGACCAGTTGCAGGCGCCCGGCAGCCAGGAAGGCAATCCTTCCGGCGAAGCCCGCCAGCAAGAGAACAACTCGCAATCGCAAGAAGGCAAGAGCGGAAACGAAAGCGCAGACGACAAATCGCAGCAACAATCCGAACAGCAGGGGCCGGAGGGCCGTCAATCCCTGGGGCAATCTCTGATGCAGGCCCTGAAAAACATGATGTCGAATTCGCCGAATCAGCAATCCAACAATCGTGCCGCCCAGAAGCCGAGCGCCCAGGGCACGCCGCAGTCGGGCAATTCCCAGCAGCCCGGCGCGACGGAAAGCGACAAGCGCGGCGAATCGCGGGGAAATTCCGACGCCAAACAAAAGGCCACGCAGACCGCCAGCGAAGGCGCCGGGAGCCAGCAAGGATCGAAAGAGTTGCGCAAGGATCAGGAAACGCATCCGGTCAACGCGGTTCCGGACCGCGTCGCCCTCGAGGCCAGCGGGTTCAAGGAACAGACGCGAATGAAAGTTGCCACCGAGACTGGAACCGCGCAGCTTGCCGACCGCGGCCTGTCGCCGCAGCAGGATGCCGTGACCAACGGCGCGGAACAGGAAAATATTCCGGCGCGCTACCGGTTTTACGTGCAGCGTTATTTTGAGCATGCCGATAATGGCAAGCATTGAGTTAGAATCTCGGAGAAATCGCACACGGTTCCGGGGGGCCGGGCTCTGCTTGATTTTCCTGAGCAGCCGGGGAGAGCCCGCTAGATCAAGGATGGATTCATGACCAGTTCGGTGGGAACGGAAGGCCAGACGGGTGGCCAACCCCTCGGCCAGCAAGCGGAATTTCTTGCCGAAAAAATGGCGGAAGTTCGCGGAGAAATTTCCAAGGCCATCGTCGGCCAGACGGAAGTTGTCGACGGAGTGCTGATCGCCTTGCTGGCCGGCGGGCACGTGCTTCTGGAGGGAGCGCCGGGCCTCGGCAAGACCATGCTGGTGCGCACGCTGGCGCAGGCCGTGGCGCTGAAATATTCGCGCATCCAGTTCACTCCCGACCTGATGCCGGCCGACGTGATTGGCACCTCCGTGGTCCAGGAAAACGGGGACGGCAGAAAATCGCTGGGCTTCCAGCCCGGACCAATATTTACTAATCTTCTACTTGCAGACGAAATTAATCGCGCCACTCCCAAGACGCAGTCGGCGCTGCTCGAAGCCATGCAGGAAAAACAGGTCACCGTGGCCCACACCTCGCACCTGCTCGAGGAACCTTTTTTCGTGATGGCCACCCAGAACCCGCTGGAGATGGAGGGCACCTACCCGCTGCCCGAAGCCCAGCTCGACCGCTTCCTGTTCAAACTGCGCGTGCCCTATCCCGGCCGCGAGGACCTGCACGACATTCTGGACCGCACCACGCGGGGGGCCGCCGCCATTGTTTCGCCGGTTGTGAACGGCACGCAAATTCTGGAGATGCGCAAAGTCGTGCGCACGGTTCCCGTGGCGCCGCACGTGCAAGAGTATGTCGTCAAACTCACCCTGGCCACGCATCCCGAGAACCGCGAAAATCTTCTCGCCAGCAAATACATTCGCTACGGAAGCTCTCCGCGCGGCGCGCAGACGTTGATCCTCGGCGGAAAAGTTCGCGCGCTCCTGGACGGCCGCTACAATGTCAGTATGGAAGACATTCAAGCCCTGATGCTGCCCGCCCTGCGCCACCGCATCATCCTGAACTTTGAAGCCCAGGCGGATGGCCGCACGCCCGACGACTTGCTGGAAGAAATCGCCGGCAAGGTCTGCGCGAAATAGGTTTAAGTAGCGCAGGCTTCAGCCTGTGGGGGTTAGTCGTTGCAAGGTCGAAACCCCACAGGCTGAAGCCTGCGCTACTATGAGCTGAACCATGGCCACAACTTCTCCGCTCTTGCTCGACCGCGAATTTCTGAAAACGCTGGAGCAGGTCACGCTTCTGTGCCGCACGAATCTGTCCGGGGCGGTCGGCCCCGAGCACCGCTCCCGCACGCGCGGTCCGGGAATGGAATTCGCCGATTACCGCCGTTACAGCTTTGGCGACGATCCGCGGTCCCTCGACTGGAGCGCCTATCTTCGCCTCGGCAAACTCTTCCTGAAGATTTACGAAACCGAGCAGCATATCCCCGTGCGTATTTTGCTGGACCGCAGCGAGTCCATGGATTTCGGCGATGAGGGCGAGTCGAAATTTCTTTATGCCCAGCGGCTCGCGGCCACTTTCGCGTATCTCGCGCTTTTGCATCTGGACACCACCTCGGTAATTCCCTTTGCCGACCGGCTGCAAAAACCGCTGGTCGTTTCCGGCGGTCGCGAGCGGCTGTGGCCGGTGCTGCAATTCCTCGGCGAACAATCCTGCGGAGGCGGCACGGATTTGTTCGGGTCGGTGAAGGAATTCATGAGCAGTTTTTCGACCCGGGGAATCGCCATCCTGATTTCCGATTTCTTCGACGAGCAGGGCTGCGAGCGCGCCGTCGAAATGCTGCGCTCCGCCGGACACGATTTTGTTTTGCTCCAGGTACACAGCGCCGAGGAGCAGCATCCTTCCGCCGCGGGCGAACTGATTCTGGAGGATGCCGAAACAGGAACGCAGCGCACCGTGGAGTGTTCCCCGCAAAGCACGGCGCTGTACGAGCGCAGGTTCCAGGAATTTTCCGCGCGCCTGCGCCGCCTGGCCCTCCGCAACGGAGGACGATACGCGCGCGCGGTGACCAATATCCCCTACCAGGAATTCGTGCTGCGCAGCCTGCGCAGCGGACAGGTGCTGGCATGAACTGGCTGGCGCTCAGTCCCCTGGAAATTGCGGCTGTGTGGGCCGCGCTCGCCGCGGCGGCGCTGTGGCTGTACCTGCACCACCGGCGGCCGCAGCACCGGAAAGTTTCCACGCTGCGTTTCTGGGCCAGCGTGCAGCCGATTGCGCAGCCGCGCCGGCGCAAGCTTCGCGAGCCCTGGGCATTCCTGGCGCAAATCTTATTTTTATTGCTCCTCGTTCTCGCGCTGGCGAATCCGCGATGGGGTTCCGCCATCCAGGGCCGCAGCGTAGCGATCGTGCTCGATACCTCCATCTGGTCGCAGACGCACCCCGCGGGCGAACCGTCCTGGATGGACCGGGAACGCGCCGAAGCCTTGCGTGTGCTCGATTCGCTCCCCGGCGGAGACCGCGTATTACTGCTGCGCGCCGAGGCCGATGCCCCGCCGATTCTCCCGTTCACGACGGACCGGGCGGCGCTGCGCCACGCCATTCTGAACACGCAGCCTTCCAGCGTCGCCGCGGATCTTCCGCGAGCGCTGGAAGTGGGCCGCGCCGCGCTGGGCGGGACGGGACGCGGCCTGCTCGTTTATGTTGGTCCCGGCCTTGTCGATGCGGACCAAGCGCACGGCCTGGATGAATTTCGCGCGGAAGTGGAATCCTCCGACAATCGCGGCGGCCAGCCGCAATTTCTCGCGCGCCTCGTGGGGGACTGGGCTTCCCTTCAGAACCGCGGCATGACGCGGCTTTCACTGCGCCGTGACGCCGCCCAGCCCGATCGCTGGCGACTGCTTACGCAACTCAAAAATTACAGCAAGCAGAAATCGGATGTGCTGCTAGAGTTTTCCGTGAACGGCCAGCCGATTGGCCGCCACAAAGTATCGCTCGCGCCGGAAGCACTGGCCAACGCGGAGGATGAATTCACCTGGGACCAGGGCGGAATGCTGCAGGCCGAAATCAGCCCTTCCGACGCGCTGCAAGCGGACGACCGGGCCATCGTCAATATCCCCACGTTCCGCACGGTGCGCGTGGCGGTGTTTGCCGACAGCGCCAGCCCCTTCGCCACGGACCTGCTCGGCGTGCTTTCCAGCAATCCGTACGTGCAGGCGCAGGTTCTGCCGGCGGAACTCGGCGCCGGCATTTCTCCGGATATCGCTATTTACCAAGGAGTTAATCCACCCGCCCGTCCGGATTTTAATTCCATCTGGTTTCTCAGCGGCGCCCCGGTTGCCGGATCCCGCCCGCAGCGCGTTACCGGATGGAACTCGCAGCATCCCGCGACGCGCTGGGTCCGCACGCGTGACATCAGCGTGCGCAATCCCGCCGCGCTCAAAGTCCAGCCCGGCGATACCGTTCTCGCTTACACAGAGGGAGATCCTCCCGCCCCGTTAATTTTGGCGCGCGAGCAGGACGGGCGCAGAATTCTGATCATCGGTTTCAACCCTCACGATTCCAATTTTCCGCTGGAGTCGGCGTTCCCCCTGCTGATGGCCGGGAGCGTCGAGTGGATGACGCATTCGGTCGACGAAGTGGCTGACTCGCTTTCCGCGGGCGAGATCGATCTTCCGGGTCCTGCGTCAAAAATCGTCGCACCTTCTGGGAGTGATGTGCCGTTTGCGCACCAGGGCGCGGACATTTATTTCCTGGCGTCGGAAACAGGAATGTACCGGATCGTCGCGCCCGGCGGTGAAAAGACGATCGCCGTAAATCCCCCGGCGCTGCCCGCGCAGCGCGTGCAGTTGACCCCGGCGGAGGTAGCCGAAGTTGAACGAGAACCTCTTCCGCCCCCGGCATGGGACCTGTGGCGTTGGCTGGTCCTCGTGGCCATTGTGGCTCTGTGGCTGGAATGGTGGCTGTACTACGCGGCGCGGGAACGGCAGCGTGCTGCGGAAGTACAGGAAGCGCCCGGCGATCAGACGCCGCCGGAACCACAGGCAGGGATTGATCGGGAACTGGAAGAGGAATCCGGTTTCCGCAAACCAAACTTCGTAGGCAGGTGAAAGAGTGACGTTCGACCAACCCATCTTCCTGGTACTGACCGGATTGCTTCCCCTCCTGTGGGTCTGGATGAGGAAGATGCCCGGCGCATCGCAGGCGTGCCTCGCGCTGAAGTGCGCGGCCTTCACCGCGCTGGTGATCGCGCTGGCCGGTCCCTGGGCTCCGCTGCGCGTCGAGAAGCTGGCCGTCACCGTGCTGATGGATACGTCGGCTAGCATGCCGCGCGAATCGCTGCAGCGTGGCGAGGCCATGCTGCGCGACCTGGTGCGTAAAAATTCCGGCGCCGATTTGCGGCTGGTCACGTTTGCCGAGCACTCCAAGCTTCGCGGCATCCCCGCGCAGGCCGATCAGGTGAATATTCCGCAAGGCGTCGATCCCAAGGAAGGGATGGCCACGAACCTCGAAGAAGCCCTGCAACTGGCCCTCAGTACCTTTCCGTTGCAGGGTCAGCGCCGAATATTACTAATCAGTGACGGCAACGAAAATCGCGGACACGCGCTGACCGAAGCGCTGCGCGCGCGCGAAAGCGGCGTGGCCGTATTTACCGTGCCTGCCGGCGGCACCGCCCCTCTGTCCGTCCAGGTGGAGAGCGTCGCATCACCTCAAGATGTTTTTTCGGGGGAGCGTTTTCCCATGACGCTGCGCCTGGACAGCGGGAGCGCCATGAAAGCGCGAATCTGGATGACCTCCGAGGGCCAGGAAATCGCGTCCAAAACGGCGGATCTGGCCGCGGGCGGCAACGTGGTTAATCTGGAAGCGCGAATCTCGCACAGCGGCGTCAACCTTTTGGAGGTGCACATTTCGAGCGCCGGCGCCGAGCAAGTCCTCGTGTCGCGCGCGATTACCGTGCGCCGCCCTCACGTGCTTTACGTTTCGGGGGGCAATGAAACTTCCGCGCCGCTGCTGGACACCTTGAAACAGGCCGACGTCGACGTGGAAAAAGTTACGGCTTTTCCGGTGAACCACGCGGCGCGCGACTGGGACGCTGTCCTGCTGGACAATTATCCCGATCACGATCTTGCCGCGGACGAGGACCTGGCGCTCGAGCGATACGTCTACGGCGGCGGCGGATTGATTTTTATCGCCGGCGACAGCAATGCCAAGCTTCCCGACGATCCGAAAACACCATTTGAGAAAATGCTTCCAGTGCGCGCCGAGCCGCCGCCGGAAAAACCGACCGCCGTTGTACTGGTGCTCGATAAATCCGGAAGCATGAGCGGCCCGAAAATCGAAATGGCCCGCGACGCGGCCCGCGCCAGCATCAAAACGCTGCGCCCCATCGACATGATCGGCGTTATTTCCTTTGACGAAACTTTCAACTGGGTCATTCCCATGGGCCCCGCCGGGTCGCTCGAAGACAAGAGCAACCTCATCGCCCAGATCACCGCCAACGGCGGCACCAAGATTTACCAGGCGGTAGAGGCCGGCTTCGAGGCCATTGTGGATCAAAAGGCCACGCACAAACACATCATCCTGCTCACCGACGGCGTGTCCACTCCGGGCACGCAGGAAGATTTCCCGAAACTCGAGAAGGACGCGCTGGCCAAACACGTCACCATCTCCACCATCGGCGTCGGCGACTACATCAATCGCGATCTGCTCGACGAACTGGCGCACAAAACGAAAGGCAAATCCCATTTCGTCGAAAATCCCGAGACGATTCCGCAGATTATCAACGCGGAAGTAAAGTCCACGGAGGACCTGGCCATCCAGGAACGCCCCGTGCGCGCGGTGCGAGTGCGCCCCGTGGAATTCATCGACGGCATCGATTTCACGAAGTCCCCGCGCCTGCGCGGCTTCGTCCAAGCGGAGGCCAAAGACGGCTCGGAAATTATCCTGCGCGTGGATGAAAAGAAGCCTCTCCTGGTGCGCTGGCGCTATGGCCTGGGCCGCGTAATCGCTTTCATGTCCGACGCCAAGAGCCGCTGGGCGGCGCCCTGGGTGCGCTGGGATTCGTTCGGCACTTTGTGGCCGCAAATGGTGCGCGATGTTTCGCACCGCGACCGCACCATTCGCGCCGGCGTGCGTCCCGGAAATCAGGAAGGCGAGGCGGTGGTGTATTACGACGTGCTGGCCAATGCCGACAATCCCACTGGCGAGACGCTCGACAGCGCGGGGCCGCCGCACATTCTGGTTGAAACGCAGGGCGCCGCGCCGCGCACCCTCCCCCTTGAACAGACCGCGCCGGGCCATTACGAGGCGCGCATTCCCGCCGATCAGGGCGGGCTGTACCACATCGTTTCGGGCAATTCGGAGCTGGTTTTGCCCGAGGCCGGTTTTTATCGCGAATCCGAGGAGACCAAACCCCAGGCGGTCAACACCGCGCTGCTCGGCGAAATCAGCCGCGTCACGGGCGGACGCATGCATCCCTCTATCGATCAATTGTTGAATGACCGGGGCGCTATGGTGCGCGAACGCCAGCCGCTGTGGCCTTACTGGCTGATCCTTGCTCTCCTTCTCAATTTCGTGGAAGTCGCCCTACGCAAGGGTTTTTTCGAGCGCCTGGCGTCGTGGCTGCGCCGGCAAAAGCTGCCGCGCTGGCATCGCCAGCCGGCGTAGTAAGTAGCGCAGGCTTCAGCCTGTGGGTTTTACGCGTGCAAGATCTAAACCCACAGGCTGAAGCCTGCGCTACTTACTTTTAGTTTGCAAAAATTCAGCACTAAGATCAAAAATGGGGACTTACCATTTCCGGTCCATCCCTACTTCGGGTCGGCTGGAATCTTGTGGAGAAAAAAGTGAAAGGAGCGTCCCATGAAAGCGACCAGGCGCGATTTCCTGGCGACTGCTGCCACAGCGGCAGGTGCCGCGGTGACAAATGACCTCGCCCACGCGCAGGAACCAGAGCACCAGCACAGCCACCAGGCGGTCCCTTCCGACCTGACGCTGCGCGTGAAGTCGCTGGAATCGTTGCTCGTCGAAAAAGGATTGGTGGACCCGGCAACGCTCGATGCCCTGGTCGACGCGTACGAGCACAAGCTCGGCCCGCGCAACGGCGCGCGCGTGATTGCGCGAGCCTGGGTCGATCCTGCTTACAAGAAGCGCCTGCTCGCCGACGCCACCGCTGCGATCGCGGAATTTGGATTTCCGAGCGAGCATGGCACGCGCATGGTAGCGGTCGAGAACACCTCGAAGCTTCATAATCTGGTTGTCTGCACTCTGTGCTCCTGTTATCCATGGTCGGTCCTGGGCCTGCCTCCGGTTTGGTACAAGTCGGCGGCTTATCGCTCGCGCGCGGTGATTGATCCGCGCGGCGTGCTGCGCGAATTTGGGCAGGAGCTTCCGGAGGATGCCGCGGTACGAGTTTGGGACAGCACCGCGGAAGTGCGCTACATCGTTCTCCCTGAGCGCCCGGCCGGCACTGAGAAGCTAAATGAGCAGGAACTGGCCGAACTGGTCACGCGCGACGCGATGATAGGAGTTACAAAGGTCAAGCCCTCGCAGCCCGGAGGCTCCGCATGAACGGCGTGCATGACATGGGCGGCATGCAAGATATGGGCCCGATTCAATATGAAAAGAACGAGCCCGTCTTTCATGCGCGTTGGGAGGCTCGGGTTCGCGCGCTCGCCCACGCCATGGCGGCGTGGCGCAAGTGGAATCTTGACGCCGACCGTTACGAGAATGAGTTGGTTCCTCCCGCGGAATATCTGCGCTATTCCTACTACGAGCGCTGGTTCGCGGTGCTGGTGGCGCTGCTGGTGAAACGCGGCTTGGTCACAAGCGCGGAGATAAAGAGCGGGGCGCCTGCGGCGGGTTCATCCAAGGCTACCCCGGCGCTTACCGTAGCCGGAGTTATGCCGTTGCTCGCGTTAGGCGTCGTGTCGGGCCGGGACGTGCCGGCAGCCCCGCATTTCAAAGTAGGCGAGCAAGTGCGCGCGCGCAACATCAACCCCACCGGCCACACTCGACTTCCCCGCTACGCACGCGGCAAACTCGGCACCATCGAACGCGATCACGGCGTTTTTGTGTTCCCCGATACGAATGCCCAGTTCCTGGGCGAGAAACCTCAGCACGTATATTCCGTGCGCTTTGCCGCGCGTGAACTGTGGGGCGAACAGGCTGCGCCGCGCGACACTGTAAACCTCGACTTATGGGATGACTACCTTGAGCCAGCCTAAATCTACTCCCGATCCCGAAACCCTCGCCGCCTTGCCGCGCCTTCCACGCGACCAGGGCGGCCCGGTGTTTGCCGAGCCGTGGCAGGCCCAGGCGTTCGCCCTCGCTGTGAAACTTTCCGAGCAAGGCCATTTCACGTGGAAGGAGTGGGCGGCCGCGCTCGCGGATGAACTCAAGGCCGCCTCCGACCGCGGCGAGCCTGACGATGGCTCGCACTACTACGAGCATTGGCTGGCCACTCTTGAGCGCCTGGTCATAGCCAAGGGCTTGAGCGACGCGGCGGCTCTCGCCGCCCGCAAAGAAGCCTGGGCCGATGCCTATCGCCACACACCACACGGCAAGCCCATCGAGTTGGCAGCCGCCCGCGTCGGCAAAAAGTAGGAAGCGCTTCAGCCTGTCTACTTTTTTGAATGCGGAGGTCCCAGCCCAGACAGGCTAAAGCCCGTCCTACCTCGGGATCCAGCTTGGATGACCTGTAAAAAGTCCGTCGGCGAAACCCGTCTGGTAACACAGAAATAATCCAAACGCGACGCTCACAAATCCGGAAGCCACTGCCAGGCCGCGATTTAACTGCACGAAATGCTGAAGCGAATAAGCGAAGGGGAGTGCGATAGCTGCCGTGATCAGCATCATGCCCGCCACGGTTCCGAGTCCAAAGATCAGCAGATAGCCGATGGCCCACGACGGGCGGCTGATGGTTGTCAAAACCAGCAAAGCCACGGCGGCCGATCCGGCCAGACCGTGAACGACACCAACCACCAGCGGGCGCAGGACATGAAAAAGCCCCAGTTGTCTCCACCACTTCGGAGTCCATCCCAGGATGGAAGAGGAATCCATGAAAATCGGCTCGCCGTCTTCATCATGCTTGTGCACCATCCGGCGGCCAAATAAAAAATGGGAATGCGCGCCGGAACCGAGGCGCTTGATCGTCATCCACTCGATCGCGCGGCGCAGGATGCCCGTGAGGTTCAGAACGCCCAGCAGAATCAGCATCAGGCCGACGCATAGTTCCATGCCCAGGCCGAGGCGCGGCGGGACGGTGAGCTTGAAGAGGATGATGGCCGAGCCGACGGCGAGGATCGTCAACGTGTGCCCAAGTCCCCAGAGCGCGCCGATCAAAGCCGCGTGCAGCATGGTGCGTTCGCGGCTCACGATGGTGGTGACGGCCACGACGTGATCGGGATCGGTGGCGTGCCGCATCCCGAGAAAAAATCCCAGCAGCAGGATGGCGAGTAGCGCGGTCATCGGATTCGCTCAATATTTTCGGTGCTCGAACGGCGGAAGTCCAGCGATCTGTCCGCGGGCGGCATCCCACAGTTTCTTGTTCGCCAGCGTCATATCGGATGCGGAGCGCGCCAGAAATCGCACGGCGCAGCCCCCTCGCGAAAGTCGGCTCGCTCCGCCGTAAACATCCGGCACGCTTTTTAATTCCTCATTCAATGCGGCGGAAACTTCTTTCCAGCGCGTGAATCCGTCCGCGAATAATCCGATACATGACAGGTAATCGAATTGTTCCATCATCCCCGGCTGATCGGGCCGTTTCAATGCCGGGACAATCTTCGTCCGATTGATGTAAAGCGGCCGCCCGCATGAATACACTTCGGTGCGCGAATCCATCTCCGTGAAACACCATCTTTCGCCATGGGCCACGCGGCCGGAGGCCATGGAATCCAAAATGATGGCGCGGCTGCCGCGCGACATTTCCACGCGCAAAGACTGGCGCAGCGCGGAGCCTATGTGCGGAATGACGTGATCGGGAAAATATTCGAGCGAGCCTCCTTCGCCCAGATGAATGACAGTTTCGAGGATCGCGGGTTTTTCCGCGGTTCGATAAATTCGCGTCGCCGAAGGCGTGGTCAGACAAACGTGAGTGTCGGCTTCCTGTACAATTTCCGTGACCAGGTGGTCGCCGCCCAGCACGCCTCCTGTCGGATTCAGGAGCATCAAGTAAGAGGCTCCATCGGCGAGAGTCAGCGGCGTCAGGGCCTGCAGCGGCAGCGAAAAACGCGATTGCGCGAGAATCGTCGACGCGCCTCTGCGCGCAAATTGCAAGCGAAGGAATCCGTCGCGTCCGACGCGATCCGCATCCCGCCCACGGCTCCGTTCTCTATTCAAAGAGAAGGGAGTGGCGGATCCACTCGATGAGCGCGTCCACTCCTGAACCGGTCTTGAGATTGGTGAAGACGTAAGGCCTCTCCCCGCGCATGCGCCTCGCATCGCGATCCATCACAGCCAGATCCGCGCCGACGTAGGGCGCGAGATCGATCTTGTTGATCACCAGCATTCCGGACGACATGATGCCCGGCCCGCCCTTGCGCGGAATTTTGTCGCCCTCGGCCACATCGATCACGTAAAACGTGGCGTCAACCAGTTCCGGGCTGAACGTGGCCGCCAGGTTGTCGCCGCCGCTCTCAATGAAAAGAATGTCCAGGTCCGGAAATCTGTTCATCAGCGCGCTCGACGCTTCGAGGTTCACCGAGGCGTCCTCGCGGATGGCCGTGTGCGGGCAGCCGCCGGTTTCAACGCCGACGATCCGCTCGGGCGAAAGGACGCCGCGCCGCGTGAGAAATTCGGCATCCTCACGCGTGTAAATGTCGTTTGTGATCACGGCAAGTTGATACGCGGGTTTCAGGCGCGTGCACAGCGCTTCGACCAGCGCGGTTTTTCCCGAGCCGACGGGTCCGCCAATTCCGATTTTGAGCGGCTTGGAGATCACGACCGGAATAGCCTCGCATCCAGCAACGCGTGGCGCATGCTGGCGATTTCGAGCGCCGGAGCGAAGGACCACATGTCCTGCTCATTTTTGTCTTGCGCCTCTTTTGCAAGCCTGGCGATGAGCGGCCTCACGTTCCACAGTACGCGCTGTCCGGCGAGCTGGCCGAGCGGCAGCAGCCGCAGCGCAGCGCCAACGAGGGCCGCGCTTGTCGAATAGAGATGCGCGCCGGTCATTTCGAGCGCGTCCCATCCGAGGACTCCGCCGATCATCCCGAAAACAATGGGATTATGGCAGGGCGTAGTTTCGCCTGCCGCCGCTTTGCCAAACTGTTCCAGCAATGGATGACACGGCAAGTGAGTTGCGACGCGCAACATCTGTCTCCCCATTTGCCTGCTGGCATCGCGCAATTCGCCCGGTGTTTTCATGGCGTCGAGCGTTTCGTCGAGCGCCAGGCAGGTGTCCAGATTTTCATTTGCCGCGGCTCGCCGGGCACAAACGAGCGCGACCGCATCCGTAGGCCCGGCGCAGCCTTCCAAATACGCGCGCAGAAACGCTTCGACTCCCGCGGCGTCGTGGACCTCTCCGGATTGCACGCAGCACTCCAGGCCAAACGAGTGCGCGTAGGCCCCCGCCGGGAAAAGCCCATCTGAAAATTGAAGCAGGCTAAGAAATTGATTCATGTTGGTGCAATTGCGTGTTTCCGATGGGATCAAAAATTGTCTGACGCTGATCGTACGGCGCGCCGAGGCGTTCCATCAAGCGAATCATCACCTTGTCGTCCGGAACAAGAATTTTATTTTCCTCAAGTGCCAGCGGAAAATGGCGGTTGCCCACTTCAAATGCAATCTTCACCGCTTCCTTGTAGCCCGAAGGATAAATTTCGAGGACGGATTCGACGGCGGCTTCGACCTTCAGATACCAATCCGCTCCAACATGCAGAATCGCGCCCGGCGCAAGAGTTGTCCCTGTAGGAAGCGCGACTCCAATTTTGCGTCCCCGCTCGGTCGTAAATCTTCCGCGCATCCAGCGCCGCTGCTCCCACGTGAGAACCAGTTTGTCCTCTTCTTTTCCGCGCAAGTCATTTTGAATTGCGGAAGGATGCAAGCGATCGATGATGAGTGTGTTGCCCCACATGATTTAAAAGAGAAAATAGCGCTGCGCCATGGGCAAGACCTTGGCGGCCTCGCATGTGAGGAGCGCGCCGTCCGCGCGCACTTCGTACGTGTCGGGATCGACCTCGATGCGGGGCAGGGCGTCGTTGTTGACCATATCCCGCTTGGTCAGGCCGCGGCAGTGATTCACAGCGACAGCGTTTTTCTTCAGCCCGAGCTTTTCGCGTACTCCCGCGTTCATTGCGGCTCGTGACATGAACGTGAGTGACGTCGTATGCGGCGCCCCTCCGAAGCTGCCGAACATCGGCCTGTAAATCACCGGTTGCGGCGTGGGGATCGAAGCGTTTGCGTCGCCCATCGCCGACCACGCGATCATCCCGCCCTTCACAATCATCTCCGGCTTGACCCCGAAAAACGCGGGCTTCCACAACACCAGGTCCGCGAGTTTCCCCGTTTCCACCGAGCCGATTTCGTGCGCCACGCCATGCGCGATCGCGGGATTGATGGTGAACTTCGCGACGTAGCGCCGCACGCGCACATTGTCGCTGCCGGATTTTTCTCCGGGCAGCGGCCCGCGCTGGCGTTTCATTTTGTCCGCCGTTTGCCAGGTCCGCGTGATCACTTCGCCGATGCGGCCCATGGCCTGCGAATCCGAAGACATCATGCTGATCGCGCCCAGATCGTGAAGCACGTCCTCGGCGGCAATCGTTTCCGCGCGAATGCGCGATTCCGCGAAGGCCACATCTTCGGGAATCGAAGGGCTCAGGTGATGGCACACCATGAGCATGTCCAGATGCTCGTTGAGCGTATTCACCGTGAACGGCATGGTGGGATTCGTCGAGGAAGGCAGGCAATTCGGCTCGCCGCAAACTTTGATGATGTCCGGCGCGTGTCCGCCGCCGGCCCCTTCGGTGTGGTAGGTGTGAATCGTGCGTCCCTTGAGCGCGCGGATGGAATCTTGCACGTAGCCGGCTTCGTTGATGGTGTCCGTGTGAATCGCGACCTGCACGTCAAATTCTTCCGCTACCGAGAGCGCGCAATCGATGGCCGCCGGAGTAGTTCCCCAGTCTTCGTGCAGCTTCAAGCCAATCGCGCCAGCCTCGATTTGCTCGCGCAGCGGCTCCGGAGAAGAAGAATTTCCTTTCCCCAGAAATCCCAGGTTGACGGGAAAGCCGTCGGCGGATTCCAACATACGATGCATGTTCCACGCGCCCGGCGTGCACGTGGTGGCGTCCGTGCCAGTGGCTGGGCCGGTGCCGCCGCCGATCAGTGTTGTCAGGCCGCCGGAGAGCGCCGTCTCGACAAGCTGCGGGCAAATAAAATGGACGTGCGCGTCAATCCCGCCGGCGGTCACGATTTTTCCTTCGCCGGCGATCACTTCGGTTCCCGCGCCGATGACCATGCCGGACGTTACCCCGCCCATGATGTCCGGATTGCCGGCCTTTCCGATTCCCACGATGCGTCCGTGGCGGATGCCGATGTCGGCTTTATAAATGCCGCCGTGGTCCACGATCACAGCGTTGGTGATGACCAGATCGAGTGCGCCGTCCGCCGATGTCGCCGTTGAGGATTGCCCCATGCCGTCGCGAATCACTTTGCCCCCGCCGAATTTTGCTTCCTCGCCGGGGATGGTGAGGTCCTTTTCAATTTCGATGAACAATTCCGTGTCGGCCAGGCGAACGCGGTCGCCCGTGGTCGGTCCATAGAGATCCGCATATTGCCGCCGGGGAATTTTCAGACTCATGAAAGAAACCTTTCGGAATCGTTTCCGAAACCGCTTAAAAACCTTGCTCGCCGGCGCGTTTCAACGCGCCGGGCCGGGTCGATTCGTCCGCGAGCCCGTTGGTCAAACCGTTGAGGCCATAAACGTGTTTGGCGCCGCCGATTTCTACCAGCGCAATTTTCTTTGTATCGCCGGGTTCAAATCGCACCGCGGTCCCCGCGGGAATATTCAAGCGCATGCCGAAAGCCGCCGCGCGGTCAAAGCGCAGCGCGCGATTCACTTCAAAGAAATGGAAATGGGAACCAACCTGAATGGGACGGTCACCGGTGTTGGCGACTTCCATTTGGATTTCTCGGCGCCCTTCGTTGGCGATCACATCGCCTTCCGCCAGAAAATACTCACCGGGACTCATCGGACACCTCCAGGCTTCCGCTTCCGTTCCAGTGGCGCATGCTTCAGCTTGCGGGTTTTGGTTTGTGCGAGGCCGCAACCCCGCAAGCTGAAGCATGCGCCACTGTTTACCGAATCGGGTGATGAACCGTCACGAGTTTTGTGCCGTCGGGAAACGTCCCTTCCACCTGCACTTCGTCCACCATTTCCGGCACGCCTTCCATGACGTCATCGCGCTTCAAAATCGTCGCGCCAAATTCCATGAGATCGGAGACCGAGCGCCCGTCGCGGATTCCTTCGAGCAGATCCGCGGTGATGAGAGCAACCGCTTCGGGATAATTCAGCCGCAGTCCGCGCGCCCGCCGCTTGCGCGCAAGTTCCGCCGCCGTGGCGATCATCAGTTTGTCTATTTCTCGTGGCGTGAGATGCATTTTGCGCTGTGTTGCCGCCCGGCGAATTCGATCCGCGCCCTTGCGAATCATAACGAAGCGGCTGGCGATTGACCATGCAAAATCCAAATGCTCTGGATTTAGTAGGGCAGGCTTCAGCCTGTCTGGTTTTTGCATTGGAGTTAACAAAAATCAAAAGCAGGCAGGCTGAAGCCCGTCCTACTGGTGCTTCTTCTTCGCCCGTGGTGTATGATCCGCCGGAACAAACCCCAACATGCTCCAATACCTCGAGCAGCAAACAAGGCTGACGGGCAATCAGCGCCGGATTATCACTGCCGCGGTTTTGGGCGACATGCTCGAGTTCTTCGACTACTTCCTGATCGGCTACGTGGTGGCCTTCATCGCCGGGCCGTGGAAGCTCACCTTTGGCGAATCCGCCGTCATTCTGTTGTCTTCGGGATTTGGCGCAATGTTCGGCGCCGTATTTTACGGCTGGCTCGCGGACAAAATCGGCCGGCGCAAAGTTTTCCTCATGACGGTCGTCAATTTTTCGCTCGCCACCGGCATCCTGACCTTTACGCCCGACAACGCCTGGATTTTTCTCTCCGTCTTCCGTTTTCTGATTGGATTCGGCGTGGGAGGCTTGTACTGCGTGGACCTTCCGCTGGTGCAGGAGTTTGTCCCGGCCTCCAAGCGCGGCATGGTCGGCGGCTTGGTCACCGCAGCCGTTCCCATCGGAGTCCTCCTGGGCTCAGCGCTGGGTGCCTTTGCAACGCCGTATGTGGGCTGGCGAGGCCTTTTTGCAATTGGAGTGGTTCCCGCGCTCCTGACACTTCTCATCCGTTCCTGGGTGCCGGAATCTCCTCGCTGGCTGATCCAGATGGGGAGAATCGAGGAAGCCAGGAAATCGCTGGCCTGGGCCCTGGAAATGGACCCTGCGGACCTGCCGATAGACTCGAGATCCCCGGAGGGTCAAAAGCAGCCCATGTCGCGGCTCTCGGACATCTTCCGGTACCCAAGGAGCCTGGCGGTCTCCTGGATCACGAATCTGGGCGCGCAGACGGGCTACTATGGGCTCACGCTGTGGGTTCCCACCCTGTTGGTCCAGTTATTGGGCGTCACGCCCGCGCGGGCGTCCTTCCTGTTGATCTTTGTCAACTTTGCCGGCCTGTTCGGGCGCGTAGGGTTGTCCTATCTGTCCGACGCCATCGGCCGGAAGTCGTCGGGCGCGATCGCCAGTTTTGGCGCGGCGATTTTGATTGTCGCCGCGGCGCTTTCCCATACCGTGTTTTTCGGAACCGTATCTGTGTTCTGGCTGCTACTGATCGTCAACAACGCGTTTGCCGATGGAGGATTTGCCATCATTGGCCCCTATTCAGCCGAAGTATGGCCCGTGGCGCTGCGAACCACCGGCATGGGCTCGGCCTACGGATTCGGCGGACTGGGAAAGGTGATCGGTCCGCTGGGCCTCGCGCTCATCGTGGGTTCCTCGAACATCATCACGCCGAAAGCTTCGGTCGCGGCCCTGCTGCCGTCCTTCTCTTACCTGGCGGCATGGTTTGCTCTCGCGGGTTTCGCCTACCTTTTCATTGGCATGGAAACGAAGGGCCGCTCGCTCGAGACAATTGAGAAAGATTTGGACGCGTCACGCGCCACAGAGCTTGAATCCGTAAAGGCCGAAGACCGCCGCGCGTAGGCAGTCAGTAGCGCAGGCTTCAGCCTGTGGGTTTTGGTACTTACAAGGACAAACCCCACAGGCTGAAGCCTGCGCTACTAAGATCGCCGGCGCGAGTGGTTCGCCATCTGCTCCAGGACAGCACACACCACTCCCGTGTCTTCCTCTCCATGGCCCATGGCCATCGCCGCGGTATAGAAAGGCGCGCTGGCGGAAAACAACGGCGTCGGACAATCGATCTTCCGCGCGTAGTCGGCAATAATCGTCATGTCCTTCTGCCAGGTCTGCACTTTCATGGTCGCTTCGGAGTAATCTCCCTTCACCATCATCGGCCCGCGCACCTGCAGCATCCGCGACGATCCCGCGCCGTCGGCCACCACCTTCAGCACCACTGCCGGGTCGAGTCCCGATTTCATGGCCATCACCATGGCCTCGGCGGCGGCCACGTTGTGAATCGCCACCAGAAGATTCGCGACGAATTTTACTTTGCAGCCCGCGCCAAAGGCGCCGACATAATAATGCGCGCGCGCAAAACCTTCCAGCACAGGTGCGATGCGTCGGTAGGACTTGCGGTCGCCGCTCGCGTACACCACCAGGTCTTTGACGCGCGCCTGCGCGCCTGTGCCGCTCAGCGTGCAATCGAGCAGAATCGCGCCGCGCGCCGCGAGGCGTTTGCGCGCTTCTTCTTTCACGGGGATCGGCAGCGTGCTGGTTTCGATGACGATTTGATTCACGCGGGATGACTTGGCGATTTCCGCGGCCGTCTCCAGCAGCGCGTCGGAGGATGGCAGCGAGGTCACCACAATGTCGCAGCCAGCAGCCACTTGCCGGCAACTTCGCGCGGCGCTTCCTCCGGCTTTGCTATGTTCCTTTCGGCGTCGCGGGAGCACGTCGTACCCCAGGACCTTGAATCCCGCCCGAATGAGGTTGGCCGACATGGCCGATCCCATGATTCCCAGCCCAATCATGCCTATAGCCTTCGACTCCATGTCACTCCTTCCAATTTGTCGCGATGTTCTAACCGCGAAGTTCAACTTTAGCAGAAGCCGCCGCCGCTGGAAAAAAGTTAAACCGCATCGATGATTTTGTGGCGCCGGCGTCCCGCCGGCGTTTTTGAATCGCGTAGGGACCGAAAAATCGCCGGCGAGATGCCGGCGCCACGTAGTGAGAAATTTGATTTAGGCCGAATCCCCAAAAAGCGCCATGATGAATCGCGAAGCGCTGGAATTTTCCGCCATGATAATCTATAAGTTTGTGCGCACGGTTGCGAACATCCCATCGAGGATTGAGGGTCATGACCAAATCCAAGGACACCATAACGCTCCAGGATATCCAAGCCACCGGGGAACGCTTGAAAAATTGGGGACGCTGGGGCGCCGACGACCAGGCCGGCACACTGAATAATATTTCGCCGCAGGACATCGTGAACGCGGCGCGCCTCATCCGCAAAGGAAAAGTATTCTCGCTGGCGCTCAATTTTGACAGCAACGGCCCGCAGACCGGCCTGTGGGGCAATCGTTTCAATCCCATCCACACCATGCTGGCCACCGGTACGGACGCGGTCGCCGGCCGCCAGGAATCTATCGGAATACGATATGCCGACGACATGGTTTCCATGCCGCTGCAGTGCGGCACGCAGTGGGACGCGCTGGGCCACGTTTTTAACGGCGAGAAAATGTGGAACGGTTACGATGCCCGCCTGGTTGATTCGACGGGCGCGCAAAAAAACGGCATCGAAAACGTGAAAGATAAAATGGTCGGCCGGGGCGTGCTGCTCGATGTGGCCCGTCTTAAAGGCGTGGAATCGCTCGAGGACGGTTACGGAATCGGCACCGCCGAGCTCGAAAAATGCGCCGCCGCGCAGGGCGTTGAAATTCGCAAGGGCGATTTTGTAATCGTCCGCACGGGGCACATGGAACGCTGCCTGAGCGCGGGCAAATGGGAAGGCTATGCGGGCGGCCACGCCCCCGGCCTCCGCTTTCAAACGGCGGAGTGGATTCGCAAGACGGACATGGCCGCGATCTGCGCCGATACCTGGGGTTGCGAAGTGCGGCCAAACGAAACCAGCGCCGCCAGCCAGCCCTGGCACTGGGTGGTCATCCCCATGATCGGCATCAGTATGGGAGAAATTTTTTATTTGAAAGATCTGGCGGCCGATTGCGCGCAGGACCACGTTTACGAATTTTTTTTCTGCGCCCCGCCGCTACCGATCACCAAGGCGGTCGGATCTCCCGTGAATCCCATCGCGATTAAATAGATCACCTAATGTCGTGAAAAGTAAAGGGGTTACCAAAGAGCGGCGGTCTAGATTTACAGGAATGGCATTCACAAGTGGCATATGTCATGGTAAAATGGGTGCATGGTTGGACGAATTACTCTCGATAAAGCTGGACGAATTGTCCTCCCCAAACCGGTTCGGGATGAATTGCAATTAGAGGCCGGCGACACCCTGGAACTGGAAAGTTCCGGCGACAAGATTACTCTGCGGCCCGCCCGCGGTAATACGCAGCTCAGAAAAAAGCATGGTGTGTGGGTGTTTCGATCCGGTGAACCTCTCACGGAGGAGACTGTGGAGCGGACTGCGCGCGAAATCCGCCGGGAACGCGACGATCGGATTTGGGGCAAGGGGTCGTGAGATTTTTCTTCGATACGTCAGTTCTTCTTCCGTGCTTCTTTGAAAACCACATACACCACGAGGCAAGCCTCCGAGTTTTTCTGGAAGTAAACAAAGAACAAGGATGCTGCGGGGCTCATAGCCTGGCGGAATTGTACGCTAACGCGACACGATTCCCGGGCAAGAACCGCCTGGGCGGCGATCAAGCCTTGTTGTTCATCGACGAAGTCCGCGATCGGCTCGCCATCGTGGCGCTTTCGCCGGAGGAGTACTACTCCACGATCAGCGACGCCGCAGGCGAGGGGATTGTGGGAGGCACGATTTACGATGCGTTGCTTTGCCGATGCGCTGTAAAAGCGGAAGCCGAACTGATTTATACCTGGAATGTCCGCCATTTCCAGCAATTCTCAGGGGACGTTGCGAAGCGGCTCAGGACCCCGTAGTTTGCCGCACCTTGTAAGTCAGCCTGATTAGATCCTTGCTATCTTATGAGAGCAGATAAGGTATGGCCCGTCGTCGTTGTTGGAGCAGGGCCAAACGGCCTTACCATTGCAAATCTTCTTGCGCGCTATGGCGTTGATGTTCTGCTCGTCGAGCGCAACGAGACGACCGTCCAGGAGCCCCGGGCGGTCTCGATTGACGATGAATCACTGCGCACCATGCAGGCGATCGGCGTGGTCGACGCCGTCCTGTCACGCGTGGTGCTCGGTTATGGCTCCGACTATTTCAGTGCCGGTGGATCGTGTTTTCTACGGGTTCGGCCCACCGCAAAGGAATTCGGCTATCCGCGGCGGAACGCATTTCGCCAGCCGGTCTTCGAGCAGCAGTTGTGGGATTATTTCTGCGAGCACGCGGTTGCCAAAACTCGCTCTGAGGCCTGGTTCAGCACCGAATTGATCGATTTCCGGCAAGGCCCGGACGCGGTTGATCTTGTTTTGCGCCGCGCCGATGGAAACTTGACCGAGGTTTCCACTGCATACCTCGTTGCCTGCGACGGAGGCCGCAGCTTCGTGCGCGAGAAGCTGCGCATCAAACTCAGCGGCTCGACCTTCCGGGAACGCTGGCTCATCCTGGACCTGGAGGAAACCCGGGATCACACTCGCGATACAAAAGTTTTTTGCGATCCCGCTCGCCCTTGTCTCTCGCTTCCCGGCCCGGACCGGACGCGGCGTTTTGAATTCATGTTGCACGACGGGGAAGTGGAACCGGAGGTCACCTCTCCCCAATTCACCGGAAAGTTGCTGAGCCGGCATGGAGAAGAGAACACTCCCCTCCGCCGCAGCCGGGTCTACACGTTCCACGCGCGCATGGCGGACCGCTGGCGCGACGCCCGCATTTTTCTGGTCGGCGACGCCGCGCATCTCACGCCTCCCTTTGCCGGGCAGGGAATGAACAGCGGGATCCGCGACGCGCATAATCTCGCGTGGAAGCTCGCGGCAGTCATCCAGGGCCGGCTGGGTCCGCGCCTGCTCGAATCCTACGAGCAGGAACGCCGCAACCATGCCTGGGAAATGATTCTCCTGGCGATGCGCATGGGCAAAGTGATGATGCCCCGCAACTTCTGGAGCGCGTTTGCATTGCAGGCCGCGTTCCGCCTGCTCAGCGTGGTCCCGCCCGCGCGCGTCTATTTCGCGGAGATGAAATACAAACCCCAGCCGCGATTCGGCTCCGGCTTCCTGGCACACGGAAATAAACACGGCGCAGTGCCGTTGATCGGAAGGCTCTTCCCGCAGCCCGAGGTTCGCGCTGCGAATCGCACTGCGTTGCTGGATGAATTTCTGGGGAACAATTTCGCGCTAGTCTCTTTGCCTCAAACTCCAGCCGGCCTCTTTGAGAAATTGCCCGCCGATTTATGGCCGCCACTTAAAGTACAGCGAGTCGCGATTCGCACGCACGACGACTCCATGCCTCTGCCAAATGGAGTCACGGCTGTTGTTGACACGAGCGGCGATTTCTCACGCTCCACGAAAAGCCTGCCTGCGGGCCTGGTCCTGATTCGTCCGGATCGCTACGCCGCTGCGTTTCTTCCAGCCGAAAATCTTGAGGCAGGCGTACGCGAAGTGGATGAAATGATCACGCGAACTTGGAAGCAGCCTGATATCCCGCCGTGAACGATTCAGAGCGAGTGTGGCAATTTTAATTTTGAAGGGCCAGTGGCTTAAAGCCGTATCTATTCCGCATACAGTACGGCAGGGCCTGAAGGCATGTAATACAAAGACGCTAGGGTTTTGAAATTGCCTTGGATTCATCCCTGATTTCGTTGTTGAACCGGTGTTCTTCCGACGGGGAACAGATCTCTTCAAAAATTGCCGCTTTCGGATTGACGAATTTGATGGTTTCCGCCACCCACGGCTTGGTGTACGTTTTCGGATCCGTGAGCGTCATGTCCAGCATCAAGGTGTCCTTGTCGACGCGCCGCCATCGCTCCACGAGGCGCATCTGGTCGCTGTGCGGATTGCCGAAATGGTCGAGCCAGGTTCTGTCGTCGTAGCCGATCGACTCCACGACGAAGGTATCTCCCTCCCACTTGCCGACGGAATAACCATACCAGGCCGGATCGGGATCCTTCGGAAGCGCGCGCCCATCGGTCCAGATCGTTCGCCAGACGTCGTGATACTGCATGTGCTGAAGTACCCTGTCCGAAATCTGAACAAATTCAAAAGGCCTCAGATTGGCCTCCCACAAATCCCGCGGATAGCCCAGCGGCTCGCATTGCGATACGGGATCGTTGTTCAATTCCGGCTCAACTGCCCTGGGCCCATAGCTGACCTTGTTGGCGTCAAATTTTGCCTTGCCCCATTCTGTCATCGGCGGGGGCGAAGTGTTTGATCTCATCTGCGGCGGGACTTTTTTATCTTTGATGTCCACCCACTTGTCGTCCAGGGAGTGCCTCTCGAAATAGCCCGCGGTTGTGGGCGTGGACCAGACGCCGGAAAGATCGTGGGGATTGAAAGTCTTCGGCTTGGAAAGTTCCTTGGGCAGTTCTTCCGGCTTCCACGCTCCCGGCGAGTATCCGGGCGTGCCGTACGTTTGACCGAATGCAACAGATGAGAACGCCAGCGTTGCCGCCAGGACCTCGACCGATTTGAGGAGTCGATTCCGCATGTTCAATCTCCTTCGGCAGTTCATTCCGATCCTGTTTTCGAATTGGATTTCATAGCATGGGTCGCCAGCGCGAAAGGCGCAGTTCTGCGTGAAATTGCGCCGAACTGTTGGATCTATTTACTGGTAATCCGTGTCCGCCTTCTCACCATTTCCCTTAACGCCACCCATCGTGAAAGTGCGGCCATCGGAGAGCACCATATTTTTGAACTCGACACGCGGCGCGCCGGATCGGGAAGGGTGTCCGGTGATGGTTACTTTGTCCCCTGGCTTCAGCAAGTCTTTATTAAAGCCCGCGCTGGACAACATGTGCGGATTGCCCATCTCGGCGCCCCAATGCGCGACGTTGCCCTGCTCGTCGGTCACATCGAGCAGAATCCCGCAATGAGGGTTGGACCAAATCCATTCGGTCACGGTTCCCTTCAGCGTGACCAACTTGTCCTCTTGATACGCCACGCCAGTCCCGTGGTGCGCGAACAGAGGAGCGCCACATATCAGAATGCCCAGTGCCAAGATTGCAGAAGGTACGAAAATTCGTCTCAAGGCGGCACCTCCAGTAGTCGCTTTTTAGCACGCAAGGTCTAAAAGCGCAACGACCAAGCCGTTCCTTATTCGTGGCCATTCAGCTCTAGCTGCGAGGATTGGGCGACGAGGGCGGATTTTGCTGCGGGGAGATAGCCTTAGCGGGAGCTTCCCCCGGCGGCGTGACTTCGGGCACGGTCGGACCGTTTCCTTGATTGGGCTGCATCGTGGTCGGACCCTCGCCGGCTTCCGTGGGAGCGCTGTCCGGAGTATCCACCTTCACATTCTTCGTCAGCGCGACTTTCTCCAGCGGCACCACATTTTGGAAGGCTTGAACGGGCTTGCCGTCCAGCGCCCCTTGCATGAATTCGAGCCAAATCGGCAACGCGGCGACCGCGCCCGTTTCGGGCTTGCCGAGCGAAACCGATTTATCGTCGTAGCCGACCCATACGCCGGCGGTTATTTCCGGAGTGAAGCCGATGAACCAGGCGTCGGTGAAATCGTTCGTCGTGCCGGTCTTGCCGCCGGCGGGGCGGCCCAGAGCGCGCGCCGGTGTTCCCGTGCCACGCTCAACGACATCCTGGAGCATCGACGTCATCGTGCGCGCTACATCAGGTTCCACCACATCGTGAACCAGGGGATGCGCCTGTTCGAGCAGCGCTCCGTCGTAGGTGGTCACGCGCCGAATCATGTGCGGATCGATGCGGATGCCGTCATCCGGAAACACGGTGAACGCCGAGGTGTGTTCGAGCAGATTCAAATCCGCCGCGCCCAGCGTGATGGGAAGATACGGCGGCAACGGGCTGGTGATGCCGAAGCGGCGGGCCATATCAATCACGCTGTTCATGCCGACTTTTTCGGCGAGCTTCACGGCGGGAACGTTGCGCGAGCCGTCCAGCGCTCGGCGCAGGGTGATCACGCCCTCAAATTTCTCGTCGTAATTGTGCGGAGAGTAGGGTTGGCCGCCGCTCATGGTGGTGAACGGGGCGTCAAGAATAGTATCGAAAGGAGAAAAGCCCTGCTCGATGGCCGCCGAATAAACGTAGATCTTAAAGGACGACCCGACCTGCCGCTGCGCCTGCGTCGCGCGGTTGAATTTTGATTCATCGAAACTGTAACCGCCGACCATGGCCTTGATTTCACCGGTCGGATTATCGATCGCCACCATAGCCGCTTGCGGGCCGACATTCTGCTCCAGCTGGACGCGCGCCACGGTCCCGTTAATCTCCTTGATGCTGACCTCCACAAGATCCCCGGCCTTCAAAAGATCGGCGGGGGATTTGCGGCTGGTCCAGGCAAAATCCGGCGGCGTGAGCACGGCGTGAAGCGAGCCGATTTTAATCGCCGCCGCTTTTTGATCGACGGCCGTCACCAGGCCTTGCACATAGTCGCCCTTATTGATGGGCCAGCGCCAGTCGTCGTCCTCATACGAATCCAGCGTGTCGGTCTTGTCCACCAGGATATTGTCCAGTTTGCCGCGCCAGCCGTGCCGGCGGTCGTAGGCGTGCAGGCCGTCGCGAATGGCCCGATCGGCGGCCTGCTGCATGGTGACGTTGAGCGTGGTGTACACGCGCAGGCCGCGCTGGTGCACCATTTCGGTGCCATAGGTGCTTTCCAGATATTTGCGGATTTCTTCCACATAATATGGCGCCAGCGTATTTCGCGGCGACTGCAGATGCACTCCCAGCGGCTGCGCGATGGCTTGCCGCGACTGGGCCGCCGTGATTTTGCCCGAGTGCGCCATGAGTTCCAGCACCAGATTGCGGCGCGCCAGCGACCGTTGCGGGTGAAGCACCGGCGAATAGCTCGGACCGCGGATCAATCCCGCAAGCAACGCGGCTTCCTGCACATTCAGTTTTCCCACCGGCTTGCCGAAATAATATTCCGAAGCCGCTTCAAATCCGTAATTGCCGTGGGACAGATAAATCTGATTGCAGTACATGGTGAAAATCTGCTGCTTCGAGTAATGCCGTTCGATTTGAAGAGCCAGCAGCGCTTCCTGGACCTTGCGGCCCATCCGGCGGTCGGAGCGGTCCAGAAAAAGCGTCCCGGCAAGTTGCATGGTGATGGTGCTGGCGCCCTCCACCACCCGATGCGCCAGAATATTTCTCCAGGCCGCGCCGGCCACGCGCGTGAAATCCACGCCCCAGTGCTCTTCGAAGTGCTGATCCTCGGTGGTCAGGATCGCGTCCTTCAGGACCGGCGGGATTTGCTCGTAGCTCAGAAGAACGCGGCGCTGCAGGGCGAAGTTGCCGACTACCTGGCCGTCGTCGGCGTACAGCTCGGTGACCACGTCGGGCTGAAAATCTTCGAGGGCGTGAATCTGCGGAAGATCGCTGGAATCCACAAACAGCAGGCCTGCCAGGGAGCCGACGGCAATCGAGGCGAGCAGCAGCAGGGAAAAGGCCACACGGCCGACAACCTTGCGGCCGCGCAAGCGGAGCGTAATCGGCGGCAACTCTACCATGGGGGTTTCATTCTAGCGCAATCACGGGATAAGCACGCGCGGATCAGGAAGATACTGTGTTCCTTTGTTTCCTGATGAGAAATGCTCCGACGGTGACGGCCAGGGCCAGAACGAGCAAGCTGCTGTCGCGAAGCAGTGTAAAAATTGTCAGCGGCTCATCGTTGCCGAAGCAGCCACACTTGATCTGAATGTGCAGAATCAAGGCGCGTGTCATGGCCCCGATAAAGACGAGCAGCAAGGCGCTGGTAATCGCAGCGACCCATCGAAGACCCAGGCCCAAAACCAGCAGCGCTCCCAAGGCGGCCTCCAGCAGCGGAAGGACTCGCGCCATCAATTCTACCGCCCATAACGGGAGCATGTTGTAGGAATCGATGGCCATGGCGAAGAAGAAATGGTAATCGCCAAAGTGCCAGCTGCCGTTGAAATGCAGTTTCGTGTACGCCGCAAATAGAAAAATCAAGCCCAGCGCGACGCGACCCAGCACAAGGAGCATGCGCGGCCATGCGGCCGTACGCGGTGCGGTCTCGGATGAAATCGCGGTAGTGGCCATGATTATTGGCGCAGCAGGTAATCGAAATAACTTTTCAGCAGCTTGTAGTCCACACCGCCGCCGGGAAGAGCCTCGGTCTTGCCGCGCGCCGTGATATAAATCGTCGGCGTCTGGTTGACGTTGCGCTGCACACCCATGGCCCGGTCTCGCTCGATGGAGGCGTTGATTTCACTCATGTGTTGCGATTCAAACGCCTGGAATTTTTTGAATTGCGTTGGGGGGAAGTAGGTGGCCATGACCTCGTCAATGTTCCCTTTGGTGGACCACTCATCCTGGTGATCGTACAGGGCCCGCTCAATGGCTTCAAATTGCCCGAATTCCGCCGCGGCATTGGCAAGGCGCGCGGCCTGGCGCGCATAGGGGTGCATATCGAGCGGGAAGTCGCGGTGGATGAGATAAACCTTCCCCGGGATGACATAGTCGTCGATCACCTGCTTGACCGAGCCTTCAAAGAATCCGCGGCACGCGGGACACTGAAAATCGCCAAAGACTTCCATTGTGATTGGAGCGCTCGGATTTCCAATCGCCTTTACAAAGTTCGGGTTTGCCGGCGCTGCGGCTGCTTTTGCGCTCGCTGGCGCCGGGGCCTTGGCTTGCTGCTTTGCCAAAGCCGCCGATGCGGCCAGGCACAGCGCGACAAAGGTCAGAAATCCAATCTGGCGGACGCGAAGCGATTTCACTTGACGATCTCCTTGGATTTGGTGAGCACCGTATTCTAACCCGAAACGGGTCCTTCTGCACGGATAGACGCGCGGACGAAACGTGGGGTTATCCGCCGCGCGGCGCTTTCTAAGCCTTTCGATGCCCATCTTGGCTGCCAACAGGTTACCAGGAACCTCGGCGAACGAACCCATACCGACCAGCAGGTTCGAAGCGACCCAGGATTGGCTGGCGGGCAAAAGAGGAAATGGATTGAAATAGCCATGTAACTCTATGTAATTAATAAGGATATTAGACAGTCAAAATACTTGACAACAACACACTCAATTTGTAGAATCGCTGCATCTAATGTTTTGTTGCCGGATCATACCGGGCAAGATCATGAGGAGGGGAGTCAGTCATGAGTAAAATTATTGGAATTGACCTGGGTACGACCAATTCCGTTGTTTCTGTGATGCAGGGCGGCGAGCCGGTAGTGATCCCGAACCAGGAAGGCGGGCGAACGACCCCTTCGGTCGTGGCCATCACCAAGTCGGGCGAACGGCTGGTTGGCCAGGTAGCCAAGCGCCAGGCGGTTACCAATCCGGAAAACACAGTTTATTCGATCAAGAGGTTCATGGGCCACAGGTTCGATGAAGTGACGGACGAGACCAAGCGGGTACCTTACAAAGTTACGCGCGGGGCGCATGACGATGCGCGCGTCGAGATTTTCGGCAAGGCTTATACCCCGCCGGAATTATCCGCGATGATTTTGCAGAAGCTGAAGACCGCCGCGGAAGATTTCCTCGGCGAGAAGGTGACCAAAGCGGTCATCACGGTCCCGGCGTACTTCAATGACAGCCAGCGGCAAGCCACCAAGCAAGCAGGCGAAGTGGCGGGCATGGAAGTGCTCCGCATCATCAATGAACCCACGGCCGCGGCGCTGGCTTACGGCCTGGACAAAAAGAAGGATGAAACCATCGCGGTCTACGACTTGGGTGGTGGCACCTTCGACATTTCCATTCTGGAGGTGGGCGAAGGCGTGGTGGAAGTGAAGGCCACTGCCGGCGACACCCATCTGGGGGGCGATGACGTCGACAATCGCGTCGTCGATTGGCTGATCGCGGAATTCAAAAAGGATCAGGGCATTGACGTCAGCAAGGATCGCATGGCCGTACAGCGGCTGAAGGAAGCCGCGGAAAAAGCCAAGATCGAGTTGTCGCAGATGCAGGAGACAGACATCAATCTGCCCTTCTTGACCGCCGATGCCTCGGGCCCCAAGCACCTGCAGTTAAAACTGACGCGCGCGAAGCTCGAACAGCTGATGGAAGACATCCTGCAGCGAACCATCGGTCCGACCAAGCAGGCGCTTTCCGACGCCGGCATTACGCCGGACAAGATCGACGAAGTCGTGCTCGTGGGCGGCTCGACGCGCATCCCGCGCGTGTTGGAGATCGTCAAGGAATTGTTTGGCGGCAAGGAACCGCACAAGGGCGTCAACCCGGACGAAGTGGTCGCGGTGGGCGCGGCGATTCAGGGCGGCGTGCTCGGCGGCGAGGTGAAGGACATCCTGCTGCTGGACGTGACCCCGTTGTCGCTGGGCGTGGAAACCCTGGGCGGCGTGATGACCGTGCTGATCCCTCGGAACACCACCATTCCGACGCGCAAATCGGAAGTGTTCTCGACCGCGGCGGACAACCAGCCGTCGGTTGAAATTCATGTGCTGCAGGGCGAGCGCAAGATGGCGCCCGACAACCGCACGCTCGGCAAATTCCATCTGATGGGAATTCCGCCGGCTCCGCGGGGATTGCCGCAGGTCGAGGTCACCTTTGACATCGACGCCAACGGCATCCTCAACGTTTCCGCGAAAGATCGCGCCACGAACAAGGAGCAGAAGATCACCATCACCGCATCGACCGGGCTCAGCAAAGAAGAGGCCGAGAAGATGCGCTCCGACGCCGAGGCGCACGCCGAAGAGGACAAGAAGAAGCTCGCGGAAATCGAGGCGCGCAACATTCTCGACAACCGCGTGTATCAGGTCGAGAAGCTGATCGCCGACAATCGCGAAAAGCTTTCCGAATCCGACACCAAGCCGGTGGAAGAAGCGGTCGTGGCGGCAAAGTCGGCGCTCGCCGGCGGCATCCTCGAACAGATTCAGTCGGCGACGGTACAGCTTGAGAGCGTCTCGCACAAACTTGCTGAGGTGCTTTACAAGTCCGCACAAGCCAGCGGAGCGCAAGCCGGCGCCGAGGGTCCTGCGGGCCCTGGGCCGGGCGCGTCCAAGGGCGGACCGGGGTCCGCACCTGAAGGCGAAGTGATCGACGCCGAGTACGTGGACGTCGATGAAACCAAGAAGCCGAACTAAGCGGCACACGCTGCGCGGAGATGCAAATCTCTGCTCCGTGCAGCGTGAGATTTTCAGACGATTTACAGGAGCAAGCGTTGACCACGTTTGAGGGCATCAAGCGGACCGGACCGCCGCATGCGATCCAAAAATTGCGGGAAGGTTTGTTTATGATTCAAATCGTCCTTTCGGAGACCCCGACGGCCGATTGGAAACGTTTGTTTTACGAGGCGCAGCAGGCGCCGCCGCCCGACTTCCCTCCCCGCTCCGTGGATATCAGCGCGGCGCTCATTCGATTCCGCTCCGACGTCCCGAGCGTGGAAGCCAGGACCGCCTGGATCGATCGATGGATCGAGCGCGCCAATCAGAAGGAAGCGGCCATGGGCGGCAAGCTCGACGAAGAGCGCCGGCGCCGTCGCGACGAACACCAGCGCGAGCAGCAGGAATTGGCGGCCATCAACGCGCACTGGGAAAAGTTGTGATGTGGGTATCACAGGCGAAAGAGCCTGTGAGAGAACTTAATTTCGCCGGGCTTTTGTAGCGCCACCCTTCAGGTTGGCATTTCGGAACCAAGCGGCTGCCCGCCTGAAGGCGGGCGCTACACAAGCCAAAAGCGAGCGGCAACTATTTTTGGAAATGATGCACGACCGGGGTTTGCGAGTGATTGGTCAAGAATTACAAACCACGAGTCACGAATCACCAGTCACCAATCACTAGTTACCAGTCACTGAGTCTTTATGGCCACAACCACCAAACAGGACTACTACGAACTGCTGGGCGTTTCCCGCAAGGCGGCGCAAAAGGAAATCCGCCAGGCCTACAGGAAACTCGCGCGCAAGTATCATCCAGACCTGAATCCCGGGGACAAATCCGCGGAAGAAAAATTCAAGCAGGTCCAGGAAGCCTACGACGTTCTCTCCGACGCCAAAAAACGGCAAATGTACGATCAGTTCGGCTTTGAAACTCCCGGTGCCGGAGGAATCCCCGGCACAGGGGATGGCGGCGACGTTCATTTTGATTTTGGCGGCTTTGATTTTGGCGGCGGAGCGGGCGCAGGCGGCGCGGGGCCGAGTTTCCGCGATCTGTTCAGTCAGTTCTTTCGCGGTGGAGGCGCAGCGGTCGAAGCTCCTTCGCATGCCGAGCCGGGCACCAGCCTCGAATATCAGATTGAAATCAGTTTCTGGGAAGCCGTTCGCGGCACGGTAAAAAAACTCACCATCTCGCGCCTGGACGCCTGCAGCGAATGCCACGGCACTGGCGCCGTGGGCCAGCCGCAAACCTGCACCGCATGCGGCGGCACGGGACAGGTCACGCAGACGAGCGGAAAGATGCGTTTCAATTTAACGTGTTCGCGCTGCGGCGGCACGGGACGCCTGCGAAACATCTGCCGCCTCTGCGGCGGCGATGGACGCGTGCGGCGCGCGGACACGATTGAAATTCGTATTCCCGCAGGCGTGCAAACCGGCTCGCGCGTTCGCGTGCCCGGGCGCGGCAACGCAGGAACCGCGGGGGAGCCGCCGGGAGACCTCTACATCATCACCGACGTTCAGCCCCACCCGTTTTTCGACCGCCGCGGCGACGACATCTACACCAGCGTGCCAATTACCGTCACCGAGGCCGCGCTCGGCGCGAAAATCGAAGTGCCCACCATCGACGGGCGATCGCTCCTGCGCGTTCCCCCGGGTACGAACAGTGGGCAGAAATTGCGCCTGCGAGAAAAGGGCGTGCCTTCCGTGCGCACTCCGGGGCATCGCGGCGACCAGTACGTGGATCTGCAAGTGGTGGTGCCGAAACCGGTGGACGAACGCGTGCGCGAACTCTTGAAAGAACTGCAGAAAATTGCGCCGGAAGATCCGCGCAAGGATCTGTTTGAGAAAGCCAAGGCGTAACAGGGCGTGGAAAAAGGAGTCTATTTTGTCATTCCGAGCGAAGCGAGGAATCTCTCTTTCGTCTCAGCCAGAGAAAAAAGACTGAGAGATTCCTCGCTTCGCCCGGAATGGCAAAAATGTGCAGCGCTTTTTCCGCAACCTGGCAAGCGTAAGGAATGCAGCGATGACACGCGTAAATCCAAAACGAAAAAAGGCCCGCGCCGGATACATGATTTCGGCGGTAGCGGAATTGTACAAACTGCACCCCCAAACCCTGCGCCTCTACGAGCGCGTGGGGCTGCTGAAGCCTTCACGCTCCGACGGCAACACGCGGCTTTACACGGACTCGGACCTGGAACGCCTGGAAGTCATCCTGACCCTGACACGCGAAATGGGCGTGAACCTCGCAGGAATCGAAATCATCTTGAACATGCGCGAAAAAATGGCCGAGATGCAGCACCAGATGGAAGCGTTCACTTCTTTCGTTCAGCAGGAACTCGCGCGCGGCCTCCGCTCCGTCACCGCGCGCCCGCAGGAAGACGCCCTGGCGCGCGTTCCGCCGCCGAAGGTGATTCGCGTGCACAAGTAGCGTGATTTGTGATTCGTAATTCGTGAAAACCATTCGCTGCGTTTGGATTATTGCCACCAACGTCTGTTCCTCTCGATTTTCGCACGAATTACAAATCACAAATCACGAATCACTGTCTTCATCCGTGTGAATCCGTGTTCATCCGTGGTTCATTTTCCTGCTTTTCCACACACGCGATACTTTCCACAGGGCGGGACAACTTGCGCAAGCTTAGCCGCGCGCCTATGCTGGCTTTATGGCGCAACCGAATTGCCCGCTATGCGGCGGAACAGGATGGAAGACCGTCGACCGCGTTGCGGAAGAAGAAAAGCTCACGAGCGGTTCCTGGGTGAAGCCCATCGAAGGCGCCAACGCAACCAAACGCGTCTGGGCCGTGCCCTGCGATTGCACGGGCAAGGACCGAGTCGCGCGTGCGATGGGACGCGCGCGCCTTCCAAACCGCTACGAACACTGCGACTTCGACAACTTCGATACCAAACTTTATGACGCTGAAAATGGCCCGGAGTATCCCAAGTGGAACCAGGCCCTCGAGCAGGCCAAGCTGGTCACGGAAGCATTCGCCCGCGATTATCCAGTGGGCACCGATACGGGACTCCTGCTGATGGGGCCGTGCGGCGCGGGCAAGACCCATCTTGCCGTGGCCACGCTCCGGCAAATCGTTTTGCGCGGCCACACGGGACTTTTTTACGATTACCGCGAACTGCTCAAGGAAATCCAGGGAAGCTACAATCCGGAAAGTCAGACCAGCGAACTCGGCGTGCTCGAGCCCGTGTTGACTGCCGACGTTTTGCTCCTTGATGATCTCGGCGCCAACAAGCCTTCTGCCTGGGCCATGGAAACCGTCGGCCACATCCTCAACTCCCGCTACAACGAACGGCGCATCACGCTGCTGACGACCAATTATCTCGATAATGCCGGCCCGAATACGACGCCGGCATCGAGGAGCCGCCATCTCCCTTCCGGCCAGGCGGTTTCCCCCGCGCGCGAGGATTCTCTCACGGACCGTTTGGGCATGCGGATCCGCTCCCGCCTGTATGAAATGTGCCGCATGGTCGAGCTCTTCGCTCCCGACTACCGCCGCGAGGTCCGCCAGGCCGGGGGAGCGCGATCATGAATCGTCAACCGTCGAGAGTTAAGAGTTGAGAGTTCAGAATCGACTTTTCAGTCGGCCCGGGATTTGCTCGGCGGAACAAGGGTCTTTCCGATCTCTTAACCCTCAACTGTAAACTCTCAACTTCCGCCTACAAATCGCGAATTACGACCCCCCTTACCAGGAGGGGTACAGTTTGAACCTACGCGGCAGGATCTTGGCGGCCGCCGCCGTGATCCGTGGAGGCAAGGATGAAAGCATCCATGTTTTATCGAATCGCTGCTGTTCTTTTGCTGCTTTTCGCCGCAGGTCATACACTTGGCTTTCGCGAATCTGATCCTAAATGGGGAGTTGATGCCCTTCTCAGCTCCATGCGGTCAATTCACTTTGACGTGCAGGGATTCGATCGCACGTATTGGGACATCTTTGAGGCGGCCGGATTCTCTGTCGGCGTGTTTTATCTATTCGCGGCGATATTGGCATGGCAGCTAGGAGGTCTTCCGGCAGCGACTTTAGCGCTCATGCGCGGCACTGCGTGGGCGTTCGCCCTTTGCTTTGCCGCCATTACGGTTGTGAGCTGGAGATACCTCTTTGTCCTGCCCATCGCTTTTTCATTCGTAATTACGATATGTTTGACTGCGGCGGCATGGCTTTCAGCAAGGCAGGTTTCCATGCCCCGATTGCAAAAGTAAGGGGAGCGGATTCAAACTGCACCACTAACTCCTACCGCTTTAATTGACACGGGCCACAAAGCGCGGGTATCATCGCCTCGGTGCGGCACCTGGGTGGGAAGCCGCGCTTCCTTCCTTGCACCTCCCCGTGACTCGGAAGATAACCCGAGCGTTTCCTGTTGGGAGCGAAGCAGGGACCTCACTGGAGGCAGTACGATGTTTTCCGACAATGAAAACCCCGGCGCGGAGCTTTCCGCCGGACAAACCGCAACCGCCGCAACCGCGGCGCCTGAAGAAACCTCAAATTTGAACACTGAGCAGTCAGCGCCTGACGCAGTTCCAGCGCAAGATCCACTTGCCGCTCTTACAGCGCCTCCCGCAGAGCCCGCCGTTGTGACCGTGACTCCTTCAGAACCCGTGGCTGCGCCGGATGGCGCGGCAGCCGTCGAACATTCCAACGTAAGTGAAACAGTCGATACCGCGTTGGATTCCGGCGAGCCTGCCACGGAATCAAACGCCGAGATGGAACAGCTCATGGAGCAGTACGCCGCTCCCCATCAGGCCCCGGCGGAAGGTGAAATTGAATCGGGACAGGTTGTGGCTATCACCGATCTCGGCGTGGTCGTGAACCTGGGAGCCAAGACCGAAGGTCTGATTCCCGCGCAGGAATTTGCCGAACTGGACGGCCCGTTCCCTCTCGTGGTCGGACAACCGGTGGAAGTCCAGCGCACCGGCGAGCGCAAGGAAGGGATGGTGCTGCTCTCCTACCAGCGCGTGAAGCGCCGCCGCGTCTGGGGCAAGATTGAAGAGGCTTACCGAACCAAGTCCGACATCAACGGAAAAATCGTAGACCACATCAAGGGCGGCCTTGTGGTGGACATCGGTGTGCGCGCCTTCTTACCGGCATCGCAGGCCGACCTGCATCCGGTGCGTGACCTGGACGAATGGAAGGGCCGCGAACTCGCCGTCCGCGTGCTGAAGATGAACCGCAAACGCGGCAACGTGGTCGTCAGCCGCCGCGCGATTCTGGACGAACAGGTGGCCTCGCAGCGCCAGGCCATGCTGGACTCGCTGGCGGAGGGACAGACCGTGCGCGGCGTGGTCAAGAACGTCACCGGCTACGGCGCGTTCGTGGACCTGGGCGGCATTGACGGACTCCTGCACATCACCGACATGTCCTGGGGCCGCGTGGCCAGCCCCCTCGACGCAGTTTCGCCGGGCGAGGAAGTCGAAGTCAAAATTCTCAAGTACGATAAGGAAAAGGGACGCGTGTCGCTGGGACGCAAACAATTGCTGCCCGACCCGTGGGCCTCGGTGGTGGAACGCTACACGAAGGGCACAAAACTCACCGGCAAGATCATGGGCCTGACCGATTACGGTGCGTTTGTGGAACTCGAGCCCGGCATCGAAGGACTGGTGCACGTCAGCGAGATGAGCTGGTCCAAGCGCAAGCAGCATCCCTCGAAAATCGTGAAAGTGGGCGACGATGCCGAAGTCATTGTGCTGGGTGTCGATTCCAATGAGCGGCGAATTTCGCTGGGCATGAAGCAGGCGCAGTCCGATCCGTGGCAACAGCTCGCGGAAAAATATCCCGTGGGCACGGTGGTGAAGGGCAGCATCCGCAATCTGACCGAATTCGGGGCCTTCCTGGAAATTGAGGAAGGATTCGACGGCCTTATTCACGTCAGCGACATTTCCTGGACCGGGCGAATCAAGAATCCTTCCGAAGTGTACAAGAAGGGCGACATCGTCGAAGCCAAAGTTTTGAAGATCGATCAGGGCACGCGGCGCGTTTCGCTCGGCGTCAAACAGGTGAACGACATATGGTCCTCGTGGTTTGAAAAACACAAGGTCGGCGACCTGGTGCGCGGAAGAGTTTCGCGCGTCACCACGTTTGGCGCATTCGTCGAGCTGGCGGACGGCATCGAAGGCCTGTGCCATATTTCGGAAATCGACGACCGCCGCGGCAAGGGCGGCGATAAACCGCAAGGACCGCCGCGTCCCGGCGTCCGGCAGAGCGGACTGCTCGATCCCGGCCGCGATTATGAGTTCAAGATTGTCAAGATCAGCATGGATCAGCATAAAATCGGGCTCAGTTACCGTGGCGCGCAAAAGCAGGCGGAACGCCGCGACATGGATGATTACCGGTCGACGAAGTCTTCGGCCAAAGCCACGATCGGTGATGCGATTATGGCCAAGCGTTCCCTGTAGTTAGGGCTTCGGCGGACCCCCAGCCGGAGTGTAAATAATATTTCCCTTAAGCCTCGTTTGGTGATATGGAATTGCCACTAAAGGCAGCCCGATGGGGGATTTTTCTCCCGCGAGCCGGTGGCGCGTTCCCGAGGCGCGTCTTAGCCTGCACCGAGTGGTGCTATTTTTAGAGTTCGGCGGAGCATACATCAATGACCGATTCGACCGTGACAAAGGCGGACCTGGTTGAAGAAGTGGTTCGCGTCACAGAACTTCCACGCAAAGAGTCCGAGGCCGTCGTCGAAACGATTTTTGAAAGCATCATCGGCGCGCTGCAGGGCGGCGACCGCATCGAAATCCGTGGCTTCGGCAGTTTTCGCACGCGGCAGCGCCGCGGCCGCACCGGGCGCAATCCCAAGACCGGCGCCAAGGTCGAGGTGCCGCCCAAGAAAATCCCGTTCTTCAAGCCCAGCAAGGAGTTGAAGGACCACGTCAACTCCGGCGCGCCGGCGGCCACCGGCTCGGGCTCCGCTCCGGCAGTGCCGCAGAGCTAGAGGCGCGCGGCGGACCCCGGCCCTTCGCTGTCCGCAGCCAATACTCCCTATGGATTACCTCTGGACGCCCTGGCGCTACCGATACGTCGCCGAAGCCAAAAATGTTTCGGGTTGCGTCTTCTGCAACGCTGCTGCCGCAAATGAGGATGAAGAGTGGCTCATTGTCCATCGCGCCGTAAAAAATTACGTCATCCTGAATCGCTATCCGTACACGTCGGGGCACGTGATGATCGTCCCGTACGCGCACACCGCGGATTTTTCCGGGCTGGAACGAGATACCGCGGCGGAAATGATGCTGCTCACGCAGCGGGTGCAGGCGGCGATTGATGACGTCTACCATCCCGACGGCTTCAACCTGGGGATGAATCTGGGCCGCTCCGCGGGCGCCGGAATTGCCGATCACCTGCACATGCACCTCGTGCCGCGCTGGACCGGCGACACCAATTTCATGACCACGATTAGCGAAACGCGCCTCGAACCCGAAGAGCTGTCCACCACGTACACGAAGCTGCGCAAGGCGCTGGCTCAGTAGAAACTGAGTGGCATTCCAGGGTTCACACGATTTTGTAGCGCCCGCCTTCAGGCGGGCATTGTAGATTTAACCCGATGCCCGCCTGAAGGCGGGCGCTACATCCTTCCAGGAGCCACGGTTGAACTTCGCACTCACCGAAGAACAAAAAATGCTGCAGCGCACGGTGCGCGAGTTCGCCGAAAACGAAGTGAAGCCGCTTGCGCGCGAGATTGACGAGACCGGGCAATTTCCCCGCGAAACGTTTCGCAAGGCCGCGGAACTCGGCCTGACCGCGATCGCGCTGCCGGAATCCGAAGGCGGAGCGGGCTTTGACCACGTTTCCTATTCCATCGTCATCGAAGAAATTTCCCGCGTGTGCGCCTCCACCGGCGTGATTCTTTCCGTGCAAAATTCGCTGTATTGCGATCCGATCCATCGCTTCGGCACGGAAGATCAAAAGAAACGGCTCCTCCTGCCCTTCGCGCGCGGCGAAAAAATCGGATGCTACGCGCTGACCGAACCGCAAGCCGGCTCGAACGCGGCGGCGCTCGCGACCCGGGCGGTGCGCCAGGGCGACCGCTACGTCATCAACGGCACGAAAGCGTGGATCACCAATGGCGGCGTGGCTGACGCGGCCCTGGTGTACGTAAATACCGACGCGGCCAAAGGCGAAAAAGGGATCACCGCGCTGGTCGTCGAACGCGGCACGCCCGGCTTCAAGGTGGGCAAGGAAGAAAAAAAGCTCGGCATCCATGCCACTGCGTGCACGGAATTATCTTTCACCGATTGCGAAGTGCCCGCCGCGAATCGCATCGGTAGCGAAGGCGAAGGCTACAAGATCGCGCTCTCGACGCTCGATGGCGGGCGCATCGGCATTGCCGCGCAGGCCACCGGCATCGCGCAAGGCGCGCTCGAACAAGCCCTGGCCTACGCCAAGCAGCGGCAGGCCTTCGGCCATCCCATCGCGGATTTCCAGGCCATCCAGTTCATGCTCGCCGACATGGCCACCGAAATTGACGCCGCGCGGCTGCTGGTGCGGAAGGCAGCCTGGAAATCGGATTCGGGCGCCCGCTATTCCATGGAAGCTTCGATTGCGAAATTATTCGCCTCGGAACTGGCCACGCGCGCGACGCACAAAGCGATACAGATTCACGGCGGCTACGGCTACAGCGCCGAATATCCAGTCGAGCGCATGTACCGCGACGCCCGCATCACGGAAATCTACGAAGGCACCAGCGAAATCCAGCGCCTGGTGATTGCCTCGTGGGTGTTGAAATCTTTTTGATATCACAGATGCAAACAGGTGAACGCAGACACTCCGAAACAAGCCGAGAAAGTCTTTCAGTTCGGGCCTTCGGCGCCCTCTCGCCGCTCGCATTGTTTGGCCATAACTTTTTGTTCAGGATTTGCACCCTTTCGCTCTTTGTATTGAGCAGGCATTGTCGTTCTTGACTTGAAATCTGAAATTTCAAATTTCAAATCCCATTTGACGCATTCTCCATTTTTGCCTTCCTGTGTTCTGGACTGCGTCGTATTCTGTGAGAGGAGCATCGGGCTCGAATCACAAATCACGAATTACGAATCACAAGTCACGCATCACGGCACACGCCCTTCCATGCAAGAATTCGATTCCACCGCTGAATTCGACGCCGCGCAGGACGGCGAATTTTTCTCTTCGCTCCCGGCGCGGCCGGCGGTTTTTGCCGTCGAGCCTCGCGCGGAATTCGTTGGCGCAAAGCCGTACCTGCTGCGCACAGCGAATTTGCGGCAGCGGCTAACTCGCCTGCTGGGACCGCCCGATCCAGCTTCGAAGCGTTTGAATTTGCGAGAATTCGCGGGCCGCGTGCGCTACCGCGTCGTGGGATCGCCGTTTGAATTGAGTTTTCTGCACTGGCAGCACGCGCGGCGGCTTTGGCCTGCGGCGTATCGCGAGCGGCTGCGGCTCCGGCCGCCTGCCGTGCTCAAGGTCAGTCTCGCGAACGCCTATCCGCGCTGCTACGCCACGCGGCGCATCAGCGCGAACGGATTTTATTTTGGGCCCTTTGCTTCGCGCCGCGCGGCCGATACGTTCGCCTCCGGCTTTCTCGACCTCTTCAAAATCCGCCGCTGCCAGATCAAGATTCGCCGCGATCCCAGTTTTCCCGGCTGCATCTATTCGGAAATGAAAATGTGTCTCGCGCCCTGTTTCGCGGGCTGCTCGAAAGAAGACTACGACGCGGAAGTGGGCCGCGTCGTCGCGTTTCTGGCGACGGGCGGCGCATCCCTCACGGCGGAACTCGAACGCGAGCGCGAAGCCGCCAGCGAAGCGCTCGATTTCGAGCGAGCGGCGGCGGTTCATCGCCGCATCGAAAAAGCCGCCGAAGCGTTGCGCGGCTTGCCCGACCTTGCGCGGCGCCTTGAAGACCTCAATGCCGTCGTTCTGCAGCGAGCGGCGGAAGAAAACACCGTGGCCGTATTTGCCGTGGGCGCCGGACGCATCGAAGAGCCGCGCATGCTGCGCTTCGCGGAGCTTGCCAGCGAGCCCCGCTCGGTCGAACAAATCCTGCGCGAGTGGCTGGAAGGCGCGGGAGACTCAACGTCGCTTCCCGCAAAGGCATCCGCTTCGCAACAAAGTTTTCGCGAGCTTGAGGACCACCTCAGTCTGCTGGCGCGCTGGTTCCACAAGAAGCCGCGCGTCGGGGAAATTTTCTTTCGCGAAAGCACCGCGCGCTCTTCCGCCGCCGCGCCGCAGGACGAGGCCAGCGCGCGCCGCAACAGCGAGTGGCCCTATCGCCGCATCCTTCGCGCTTGCTCGCGGCTCCTGGCCCCGCCAGAAGCCGAAAAATCGGGAGTCAATTAGGTGTCGAAAATCGAGAGTTGGGAGCAGGCTTCAGGCGCACGCTTTTCCAATCTCAAATTTCCAATCTCAGATTTGAAATTCAGTTCTTTCCAATTGCGAGCTCCCGCCGTTTGTTAGGTCGTGGATTGCCGCGGATTCACATATAATCGCGGCTCCTATCGAGGGAGATGACATGGCCACGTTTGCGACTCCGGATGGCACCAAGAAATACGCCGCGCGATTTGCCGGAAACGCGGCTGAGGGGCACTTTCGCGAGCAGCGGGGCCTGTTGCTTTCTTCACTGGGCATCGGCACGTATCTCGGAGAGCCCGACGCGCGCACCGACGAGGCCTACACGGACGCGATTGTGGAGGCCGTGCAATCCGGCGTGAACGTCATCGACTCCGCGATCAACTATCGTTTTCAGCGCTCGGAGCGTTCCGTAGGCGCGGCGCTTGCCGAGCTCGCTCACCGCGGCTACGCCCGAGAAGAATTGCTGATTTGCACGAAGGGCGGATTCCTCACGCCCGACGGCGACATGCCCGCCGACGCCGGCGAATACTTCAATCGCGAGTATGTGGAAACCGGAATTTTGCGAGAAGGAGACGTCGCCGCGGGTTGCCACTCCATGGCGCCGAAATTTATCGCCGACCAGCTCGAGCGCAGCCGCCGCAATCTGGGCGTCGAAACCGTTGACGTGTATTACCTGCATAATCCGGAAACGCAGCTGGGCGAAGTGCCGCGCGAAATGTTCAACACGCGCCTGCGGGCCGCGTTTGAATTTCTGGAATCCTCCGTGGCTGCCGCAAAAATTCACTTCTACGGGTTGGCCACCTGGAACGCGTTCCGCCAGAACGAAACCGCCCAGGATTATCTTTCACTCGCCGCGATGGAATCGCTGGCGCGGGACGTGGCCGGCGGATCGCACCATTTTCGTTTCGTGCAGTTGCCCTGCAACCTCGGGATGACCGAAGCTTTGACGCGCGCCAATCAGTCGCTGGACGGCGCCCGCGCGCCGATTGTCACGGCCGCCTCCAAGCTCGGAATCACAGTCGTGGCCAGCGCCGCGATGCTGCAGGGGCAGCTCTCGCGCGGCCTGCCTTCCTTCGTGGCGAGCGCGCTGGGAATGAAATCCGATGCCGAGCGCGCCATGCAATTTGTTCGCTCCACGCCGGGAATCACCACCGCTCTCGTGGGCATGAGCCGCGTCGAGCACGTGCGCGAGAATCTTTCCCTCGTCGGCGTAGCGCCGGCCTCACAAGATCAATTTGCAAAATTATTTCAACGCGGCGAGAAGGCATAAGTAGGACAGGCTTCAGCCTGTCTGCCTTTGACCTCTGTCAGTCCCGCAAGAATTCAAAACCAGACAGGCTGAAGCCCGTCGTACTTTACCGCTTCTGCTCCATCAAGCCCGCGATGGTTCCCATCACATCGTACTTGGTGATGATTTCCAGGCGCCCGTCGCTCATCTTCACAAACACGGCGGGCTCCTCGTGGCTCAGCAAATACGTAAGCCGCTCAACCGGGGCTTCACAAGATATAGTTGGCAGTGGATCGCTCATGATTTCGCGGATCACCATCTTCCGCAAATCCTTGCCCTGCAGCGCGAGATTCAGGATCTGATCTTCATGAATCGCGCCGACCGGCTGCTGGGCCTCGAACACCGGCAATTGCGAGATGTCCTGCGTCTGCATCGTGTGCAGCGCGTGAAACACGGTCTGGTCGGGTCCCGCAACAATCAGGTCGCGGTCCTTGGCGACTTTGTGCTTCGCGTTGACCACGTCTTCGACGGTGAGCGGCACTTCCGAATCCACGTACCCGCGCTCGCGCATCCATTCGTCGCTGTACACTTTGCTGAGGTAGCGCATTCCCGTGTCGGGCAGAAAGGCCACCACGAATGAGCCCTTCGGCAGCGTTTTGGCCACGCGCAGCGCGCCCGAAACGCAACCCCCGCCCGAGCCGCCCGTGAAAATCCCTTCCTGCTTCACGAGCCGCCGCGCCCACACAAAACATTCCTGGTCGTTCACCTGGACGACATCGTTGACAATCTTGAAGTCCATGGTGGCCGGAAAAATATCCTCGCCGATGCCCTCGACGACGTACGTTTTGGCCTTGCCCACTTTTCCTGTCTTGGCGTACTCGAAGTAAAGAGAACCGATCGGATCGACGCCGACGATTTGCACGTTGCGATTTTTTTCCTTCAGGTAGCGGCCCACGCCGCTGATCGTCCCGCCGGTACCCATGCCGCACACGAAATGCGTGATTTTTCCTTCGGAGTCTTCCCAGATTTCCGGGCCGGTGGTCTGGTAATGCGCCTCGGGGTTCATCGGATTTTCGTACTGGTTGGGGTAAAAGGAATTAGGAATGTCCTTGGCCAGTTTTCTGGCTACGGAATAATAGCTGCGAGGATCGTCAGGCTCGACCGCCGTCGGGCACACGATCACTTCGGCGCCCAGCGCCTTGAGCAAATCCACTTTTTCCTTCGATTGCTTGTCGGTGATGGTGAACACTAATTTGTACCCGCGCACCGCGCCCACGAGCGCAAGGCCGATGCCGGTATTGCCTGAGGTTCCCTCGATGATCGTCCCGCCGGGCTTCAACAGGCCCCTGCGCTCGGCATCGTTGATCATAGATATGCCAATGCGGTCCTTCACCGAGCCGCCCGGATTCATGTAATCGACCTTGACGTACACGTCCGCGGCGAACCCGGCGGTGAGCCGATTCAGGCGCACCAGTGGCGTGTGTCCGATGGATTCGAGGATGCTGTTGCAGCGCAACGAACGCTCCTTACTTCGCGGCGGGAAAAAATTCAAAATTTTTTAACACAGAGAACACAGAGGGCACGGAGAAAGAAGTTGCCATTTCGATCAAGCTACAAATGCCAGCCGTTCCGCCTAGTTTTTTCTCTCTCCTCTTTACTCTGTCTTCTCTGTGTTAAAGCTTTTCTCCCGCGCCACCCCAGCTTAAGTGGATCGGCGAGCCGTTGTCCAGTTTCTCAACGCGCGCATGTTCGTGGCAGAATAGCCCCACTTCAATCCAGGAGAAAATGACGACCATGAAACGAACGAACATTTCGACGGGAACGGCGTGGGAACCAATCATCGGTTATTCGCGCGCGGTGAGGGTAGGCGATACGGTGCACGTTTCTGGCACGACGGCCACCGGCACGGACGGCAAAATCGTGGGCGTCGGCGACGCCTACGCGCAGACGGTGCAAACGCTGCGCAATATCGAATCCGCGCTGCACAATGCGGGCGCGCGCCTGGAAGACGTGGTGCGTACGCGCATGTTCGTCGTTAACATTGCCGAGTGGGAAAAAATCGGCCGCGCCCACGGAGAATTTTTCGGCAAGATTCGCCCCGCGACGGCCATGCTGCAGGTGGTCGGCATGGTATCTCCCGAAATGCTGGTGGAAATCGAAGCCGAAGCCATCGTGATATCGAATCAGTTGAAAAAACCGCGAGCCGCAAAGCAGATTCGCCGGAGGAAGTAATTGGCGCAGCGATTTAAGTAGCGCAGGCTTCAGCCTGTGGGGGTTAGTCCTTGCAAGGACGAAAACCCACAGGCTGAAGCCTGCGCTACTCAAACCCAATCCAGACTAATATCTCACGCGCACGCGATACTTCAGGACCGACGTTCCATCCTTATCGACCGGCACATCGAACTGCGCGGCAAACGCGGCCGTCTTCGTAAACTTGTACGTCGAGTTGACCATCTCCCAATCGCCGCCAATCGGTTCGTTCACCTCGACCGTGACAGGCATGTCCTTGTGGTTGCGCAGCGTGATCTCGTACTCGAATTCGTACAGCCGGTCGGCGACTCTCTTGTAGTCCGTCTGCTTGCGGTCGGCCACGATGTCAAAAGCGTTGCCGATGTGCAGGCCGATCTCTTCGTCCTTCGGCGTGTGATCGATGTGATCTTCGCCGGCAAAGAGCGATCCACCGCGCGAGTCCTGCTGGTACACGCGAATGGTGCCCGCGGGCAGAGGCATGCCCAGCCCGGCCTTCTCTTCGTTCTTGAATTTGTAGAAGACCTGCACGGGATCTTTTACGGGCGCGCCGGGTTGCGCCGCCCCTCGGTAGTAGTACCCCTGCCCGTTCACCACGTACACTTTCCGCAATGGAAAATGCGAAGCGTTCAGCAGGCTGATCTGCTTCGATTCCTGATCGAAGATCGAGGTCCTGCGATTGAGCGAATACAGATGATATTCACTGAACGATTCCTGCTGAAAAGGGGCGGGAGCATTTACAGCACCTGCCACCGCCTTCATTGCCCTGACTTCATCCATGGCGTATTGGGCGACGACGCGGTGCAGGTCGCCCGCCACCAATTGCAGCGAAGCATTCTTGAACGCCGTCCCGCTGTGATTGACGAGCGTGACCCACTCGTCCAGATCGCCGCTCGTTTCATCCTTCCCGACATTCAGCACATAATCCGCGCTCCAGGAAAGATTTGCCGTGAGGTAGGAAGCTTCCACGCGATGGCTTCTCGCTCCCGAATTCTGCAGCGTCCACAGCAGCGTGGGCCGTTCGTAGAGATTGTCCGGAACTTCCGGAAAACGTAGGCTGCTGTAACTTATATTCGTCACGATGTCGTTGCCGATCTTCCAGACTTGTCCGCCATTGTCGGAGAGCAGAGTCGCTTTTACTTCCTGATCTCCGCGAATCATGGTGACTTCCCGCCCCACATATTTCTGCAGCAGCTTGTTCGGGTCGAGCAGATCGTACTCGTAATTCTGCTCCAGCACGTTCAGCTTGGCCGGGTCCGTCAGCGAACGGAAGTGCACCGTCGCCGGATTTATGGAAGCGGCGATATCCATAAATCGCAGCAGCGAATCCCCGGAGGGCAAATTAAGCTGGCGAACGTCGCGCACCAGCGAAAGATTCGAGTTGTAAACAGTAAGCGCGAGATCGCTCTGATCCGCAAGAGTGGTCGTAAGGTTCCCGCCGGCGGCCTGTGCGGGAGCCTGGCCTACAGTGGTGGCGCATACCGGCCGGTGCAGGAACGGCAACAAGGCCAGCAGCGCAACGAGCCCGGCGGCGGTCAGGATCCTCGAAAATATGGCGTTTCTCATGGCAGTCTCCGTTGAGGGTTGAAGTTCTTTCTTCACCCCTTAGAACGGGACAGCCCGAATTTCTTGCAGGGTTTTTTGCTATTGCAGCCGCCAGGTCTTCCCGGCATCCGCCGTGGCAAAGCGGCGCCCGTCGTTCGCGGTAATTGTTGCGGATTGGCCATCCAGCGCGGTGATGGCTTTCCAGTCGGGCAATTTTGCATCGGCTCCGGCAGCCTGCGACGGCGGCGCGACGCTCTCCCAGTGCTCTCCGTCCGCAGTTCGCGCAATCGCGCCATTGCGGCCCACCAGCCAGCAAACTGCGCCTGAAACGGCCGCGCCCGCGAGCCAGTCTTCCTGGAATGGGCTCGCTTGTGAAGCCCAGGTCTTCCCCGCATCCGTTGAACGCTCGATCATTCCGCCCTTTCCGGCGCGCCACTCCGCCGAGCCGGACGGGGCTTTCAACAAGGAGTCATATTTTTGTACCTGGCGAAATACAGCAAGTGGTTGTTCCTTTCGTGCGCTCGAGCGCGCTTCCGGAGAAATTGTTGGCGCGACCTTGCCACCGGTATTCGCGGCCGCTTCTCCTTGAACTGCTTGAACTGCGACCGCCTGCTTGTCTCGCGATGGCGCATTGCCGATAGCGTTCGCATTTGATTCGACCTGCGCGCCTCCCGAAGCCATCGTACTCGATGAAGCTTTTGCCTCTGACTGTGGAGCGGCTGGCGCCTGCATCGCGGCCGCCGCTTTCGGAGGTGCAGATGGTGGTGGAGGAATCGCGGGAGGCTGGAACTCGCGCGCATCCTGCAAGCCTTTCAATTTCTTCTCTGCCTGAAGCGAATTCCTTTCTTCGCTCGCCCTCGGCGAGACACTGTCCAGGGCGGCGCCGGCATCCGCGCGATCTTTTGCCGGCGCTCCCACGGGTGCATTAAGCGGCCGGGGATTCGCGGAGGACCGGTCCGGCTGCGGCGCGGTCTCTGTCTTTAAGTCTTGCCGCGGCGCGACTCTCGAAAGGCGGTCCGTTTCTGATGGCGCTGGGCTTATGGGCAATTCTTCATTGGGCGCTTGCGCGATCAAGGTTGTAGAAGTGCCTGGATTCGTGGCGCGCCATGGCGGGCGCATTGCGAGCCACACCACCAGCACAGCGGCAACGCCGAGCGCAGGCGCCAGCCAGCGCCTGCGCCAATCCACGACTCTTGGATGGCCCGGCGATGCCGATCGCGCAGTTATTTCAACCGGGGAGCGAACCGTGGAAACGAGTTCTCCGAGCCGCGCGACTTCCTTCTCGGCCAGAGGCGTTTCAACCGACGCGGCAAGCACTCGCAGAATCTTTCTGCACCGCGCGCACGTCGCGAAATGGCCTTCCCACTTCGCTGATTCCGCCGGCGCGAGCGCCTGCTCGGCGTAGGCAGCGATCACCTCGGCGTCGGGGCACTCCGCCGCGTCCTGCCGATTCAGTTGGTCCAGGGCATCGCCCACGCGCCGCGCCAGCATTTCTTCGCGCCGCCGGATTTTGGGATCGCCTCTGTCTTGTGAGTCCATCTAAGCTCTTCTTTCGTTTAGAACAGCCCTAATTTAGAACGGCTGGTTACAAAAATCTTGCACCCTCGTGCGCTGCGATCTTCGGCCGGTTCTGGCGTCAATCTTCCGGCGGCTCCGCAGCCGGCTCCGCCGCGGAAAGCGCCACCGCCAGGTCAAATGGCCAATCCTGCATCGCGTATTCGAACGCCAGTTCGGTTTGCGCGATGTCCAGCGCGGCTTCCGCCGGGCGGCCATTGGAGGCCGGAATTTCGCGCTGCAGCGCTTGCGTCACAGTCTCGCGCAATGCGCGCCGCAAGCGTTCGAGTTGCCGCGACACCGTGGACTCGTGTTCGTGCAGCAGGCGGCCGATTTCCGCGAGCGTAAGCTGATCCACATAGTAGGAAGCCAATATCAGGCGTTCGCGCGGCAGCAAGCCCGCTAGCGCCGCCGAGAGCGCCCTGTCGAACCGCTCTAGATACCTCTCGCGATCCGGATCAGGATCGGCGGGAGCAGATTCAACACGGCCGGCCAACTCGCGCGGCGCCTCCCCTTCCATTTCGGCTTCCAGAGAAACTGTTTTGCCGCTCGTTCGAAACAGGTCCACCTGTTTCTGCGCGAGCACGGCGCGCAGCCAGGTGGATAGCTTACTGCGCCCGTGGAAGTATTCGAACAGTGATTTTCTCCGGCCGCCCGCGCCCGAACGAACGCCGTAGAGTTCCGCATAAAGGGAATCCGCCAGTTCCTCGGCGCGCGCGTCGTCGGCGCGGCCCGATCCCCGAAGCATGGCGCTTGCGGCATTGCGCAGGTCCTGCCGGAAGTGAGCGATGAAAAATTCCCAGGCCTTCTCGAGACCTTGGCTACAAGCGCATGCCAGCCCCAGATCTTCAAGGTGAAGCGACTTTAGGTAGGCCTCGACCTCGCCCGGATCGGGGTGCGCGCCCGCAAATCGCTTCCCTGCGCTGCGCAGCAAACTCTCGGCAAATGCGTCTTGCGGCAATCCCCACCGCGCGCATTTCGCTTCCGCGTGCAACGCGCCGGCAAGGGGCGCGTATTCCCCTAGAAACTGGTCGAGCGACGCGGGAAATGATTCTTTGGGCATGGATTCGACCGGTTTCAAGTATTTCGATGCATCATAGCCGACCCAGGACTACCGGTGCGCAGGGGCTACCGAAAAAGGTACTTTCTCGTCACCCCATTCCGGCCTGCCCGGTGTAGAATACCGCTTCAACTCTGAGTTTCAAGCAGACCTGGGTTCCGCCCGCTGCTGAGTTCTGCTGCGAATATCGTTCTGCCCGGCGCAAAGGTGAACCGGGAACTTTAGGGGATGGCACAGGAGATCGCATGATCGCTCGCCACAATAAACGCAAGGGCTTTTCGCTCATCGAGCTGTTGATCGTCGTGACGATTATTTTGATCATCGCGGCCATCGCCATTCCGAACCTGATGCGCAACAAAATCCAGGCAAACGAGACCGCGGCGGTGGAAACTCTCCGGACTCTGAATGGAAGCATCCTGTTGTACTCGAACTCCTATGGCGGATTCCCTCACGCCCTTTCCGACATGGGACCGGCTGCAGCCAGCGCGGGAGCATCCTCCGCTGCCGCAGATCTGATTGACTCGGTGCTCGCCAGCGGCGTCAAGAGCGGGTACAAATTTGCCTATGCGCCCGTGGCTATCGATCCCGGCGGCAATGTGCTCACGTATACGATCACGGCCACTCCCGTGGTGGCAGGTTCGACCGGCCAGCGATCGTTCTTCACCGATCAGAGCGGGACAATTCGCAACACTTCAAGCGGCACGGCGGATTCCAACAGCGCTCCGATACAATAAAACACGGATTTTCACCGCCGCAACATAGTAGATCATGGGAGGAAGTTTCCGCGGCTTCCTCTATTTTTCGCCGCCCGGAAAAGTTTAATTGCCCGACCGCATCTGTCTGAAAACCGATCCCACCCATTTCATCTTCCGCGCATTTTTGGTTGCAAAAGAAGTTTCGGAGAAACTCAAATGTTTGTCCTTCCGAGGCGCGCTGCGCGCCGAGGAATCTCTCTTTTCCTGCGATAAAACCAGAGAGAGATTCCTCACTTCGTTCGGAATGACACAGTAAATTACTTTTTCCGCAGCCTGATGGGCCACGGCCTCGAATTGACTCGCACCTCCGCCTTTCGCTACGATGAATCCAGACGACCCGCGCGCGGGACCGCCGAATATATCCAGAGAACACATCCAAGGGCCGCACTCGAACTTCCAAATTATTATGTACACGTGTCGCGAATGCGAGAATGAAATCAATCAGGCCACCGAACTGTGTCCGCATTGCGGCGCGGACCTGACCGAACCGTTTCCGGGCGCGGAGTCGCCGAAAGCGAAGCCCAGCCTCGGCAAAATTCTGCTGCGCTGGGGCGTGCTGCTGGGCGTGCTGCTGGCCGCAATCTGGAGTTTTCTGTGGTTCATCGTTCCCGAACGGCAGGGCAATCCCACAGCGCAGGCGGAAGCGCGCGCCGCCGAGTCTTTGCGAGGCATCCGCGCCGCGCTGATCGATTTTGCGGCGGCGCAGGGCGGCGCCTATCCGCAGCGTTTTGAGTCCGTGGGCGAACGCGTGCGCCTGGCCGCGCAGCTTGCCCAGAGCGTGAACTACCAGGTCCAATACACGCCCGGCCCAGTCGACTCCGGCGGAACGATCCGCACGTTTGCGCTTCAGGCGCGGGCCGGGAATTACGGTTTCCGGAATTTCTATTTGGATGACACCGGAATCCTGCGCGCCACGAAGGAGAGCCGCGCCGCCACGTCCGCGGATCCTCCCTACTGAAACCCTACTGAAATTTGTCTGGCACCCACAGTTTTTCTCCCTGCTTCCGGTAAATTCAGGAGTACAATCCACTCCCCAACCCTCGAGCCGCGATTTCTGACGCAGCGGCCGAAGATCATTATCGATTCCGGGATGAGGAATTTTGGCCGCGTTGCAACTGCAGGGGAACGACAGGTCATGCCCCTGCGGACAACTGATGGGCTGGTTTACGCGTTATCAAATTCGGGACAACTTCATTTCCCGAAGTTGACAGCGGCTGACCCATCCAGTAACTAAGGGTGCGTGTTGCTCGGCGCGAATAGACCCTCTCAGGAGAGCCTAATGAAGACTCGTTCCCCCTTCTTGATTGCTCTAGCTTTTCTCGCGTCCTTGTCGATCCTTGTGCCGCCGGACGTCCCGGCCCAGGTGGGGCAGAGAGCCGGCCAGATTTCGCGCGCCATACCCGAGGTGGCCATCGCCCGCGGCCCCCAGCAATTGCCCGCCATCGTCAAGACGCTGGTGGATTGGGGCGACGTGGTCCGAACGGGCGATGGCGGGCGCGCTCGCGTCGCGCTGGATGACGGTTCTGTGCTGAACGTCGGCTCCAGTTCCACGCTTACGGTGACGCAGCACAATGCTGCCGCGCAGCAAACGCAAATCGAACTCACCTATGGGCGGGTGCGTTCACAGGTGGTCAAGCAATCCAAGCCCATGGCGAAATTTGAAGTTCACACTTCCGTGGGAGTCGCGGGCGTGGTGGGCACGGATTTTTTTCTGGGCTTCATGAACGGCCTGTTTCAGATCATCGTGTTTGAAGGCCACGTTAAATTCTGCAATCTGGACGGTCTCTGCGTGGACGTTCTCGCAGGACAAATTGCCACGATCCGAGACGGTCATCAAGCCCCCGACCAGCCCGGGCAAGCCACTCCCGCGGAGCTGACCGAGGCGGCGGTAGCGACCACCGTAGGGGTGACGTCCGCAGGCGGCCCGCCGCCGCATCATCTCAGCGCAGGGCAGATTATTGCCCTGACCGCGATCGTGGCCATTCCGGCAATCGTCATACCGCTGGCCACTCGCGGAAGCCATCCGCCGGCGGCAGCGACTGGCTCTGGCTGCAAGAATCTGGCCTCTGCTTGCTGATCCGACCGCCTTGCCATGCTGTCGCGCAAGGGTTCGTCCAATTGAGACCGGGTTTGGTGGCGCCGGCGTCCCGCCGGCGTTTTTTGTAATCATGTAGCAACACAAAACCGCCGGCGGGACGCCGGCGTCACCAAACCTGCGACACCAATTCCCATTCTCCAGCGTCTAACAGAAGCGAGGGGGTGTGGCGACTCCCCGCAATGTTCTTGCATCCAACTGTTTTAGGGTTTTTGCTCACTGGACCGCCGGATAATGAACGCTTTGGAATGAGCGCGTTGAGATCGGCGGCTCATAGGCATACACTAGTCGTCTTAACCTTTGAACCCTGCCTCGGCGGAATGGAGCAATTCAGTGAAAATATTCGTTCTCGCGCTTCTCGCAACATTGATTTCTGTAAACACCTGGGCGGCAAATAAACCCGCTCGTAGCGCCGAGCCCGCGCTCCCGGCGCAGCAGGCGGCCCAGGCACCCCCATCGCCCTTGATTGTGACCATGGGCCAGGAACTGGATCGCGAGATGCCCATTCTTTCCAAGGCGAATCCGCCGGCCTACTTCGTCAGCTACATCCTGACTTCGACGGACCGCTCCGAGGTCATGGGCTCGAACGGAGCGCTGCTCTCCAGCGAGGAAAGCCGCTCCCGGTGGCTCGAGACGCAGGTGCGCGTAGGAAGCTACGATCTGGACAACACTCACAAGGTCGGCAATTCCGCGCCCAGCCAGGGCAGTTTTGGCATGTCGGTGCCGATCGACGACGCTCCCGACGTGTTGCGCCGGGCCATGTGGCAGGAGACCGACAAGCAATTCCGGTCCGCCTCGGAAGGCCTGATCAAGATCAACACCAGCAAGGAAGTTCAGGTGCAAACAGCCGAGGAACACGCTCCGGATTTTGCGCGCGAAAAGCCGCACACTTTTTACGCCGCGGAAGTTTCCATTCATCCTGACCGCAAACCCTGGGAAGAGAAAGTCCGGCTTTATACCCGCGCCTTTCGCGCCTCCCCGCAGATCCTGAATTCCATCGTGACGTTCAGCGCCACAGGCGACAACCAGTACCAGGTCACGAGCGAGGGCACCCGCCTGCAATTTGGACAGGTCCACTACCGGCTGGAACTTTTCATTCAGGGCAAAGCGCCGGACGGAATGGACATCAACCGTTACTACAATTTTGACTGGGTCAACCCTTCTGATGCGCCGGACGATAAGGCCGTGCTGGCCGAGGGTCAGGTTCTGCGCAAGGAACTGGAAGCGCTGGTGGCCGCGCCGCTGGTCGAGCCCTACGCCGGGCCCGCGCTCTTGACCGGCCGCGCCACCGCCGTTTTCTTCCACGAAGTCTTCGGCCATCGCGCCGAAGGCTTCCGCCAGAAAGATATCAACGAAGGACAGACGTTCGCCCGCAAAGTCGGGGAAGAAATTCTTCCGAAATTTCTCTCCATCTACGACGATCCGACGGAGAGAAAGCTCGGCAAGGATATACTCATTGGTTACTATCCCTACGATGACGAAGGGACTCCCTCCGAGCGCGTCACGCTGGTCGAGCACGGCGTTTTGAAAAATTTTGAAATGTCCCGCCAGCCGCTCACCGGTTTCCCGGTCTCCAACGGACACGGCCGCCGCCAGATCGGCGCGCAGCCGGTTTCGCGCCAGGGCAACTTGATTGTCCAGAGCAGCCTGACCGTTTCCAACGCCGAGCTGCGCAAAAAACTGATCGAGGAAATCAAGCGCCAGGGGAAACCGTTCGGCCTGATGATCGACGATATCGCCGGCGGATTTACGTTCACCGGACGCGGCCAGCCGCAAGCGTTCCAGGTGCAGCCGCTGGTGGTCTACAAAGTGTACGCGGACGGGCGTCCCGATGAGCTCGTACGCGGAGTGGATATCGTCGGCACGCCGCTCGTTTCTCTCACAAAAATCGTGGCCACAGGCGACACCATGGAAACCTTCAACGGATATTGCGGAGCCGAATCGGGCTCCGTGCCGGTTTCCGCCTCGGCTCCCGCCATTCTGATTACGGAAATGGAAGTCCAGAAGAAGGAAACCTCCACCGACAAGCCGCCGATCTTGCCGCCGCCGGGGCACGACGAACAGGCGGTGCACAAGTGAATCGCTCCATGACAAGGCGGACGAAGACCACCATGAAATTTTCCATTTGCAATCTTTCCCTGGCATTTGCCGTTGGTGCCGCGCTATTCCTGATGTCCGCCGGACCCGCCGGTGCGGCTCCGCCGAAGCATCCCGCCGCAACGCTGGCCCAGCCGCAACAAGCCCCCGCGACCGATTCCGATCACACACTCGCGGCCATGCAAGATGAACTCGACCGCGCGCGAACGCGCCTGGAATTGACGATTCCGGGCACGAATCAACCAGCGCGCCCATACTTCATCCAGTACCGGGTTCTTGACCTGGATGTGCGCACGATTGTCGCGGAATTTGGCGCGCTGGTTTCCTCGACCAGCGGCCGGAACCGCATCATGAGCGTGGACGTCCGCGTCGGCGACGACAATCTGGACAGCTCCAACTTCATCACCGATGAAGGCTTCAGCGGTTTCCTCGGCTCCACGGGCACGGTAGGGATCGATCGCGATTACGATTCCCTGCGCCAGGATCTGTGGCTGGCCACCGATCAATCGTTCAAGGCCGCCGTCGAGAATTTTTCCAAGAAGCAGGCGTTCATGTCGCGGCTGGCGAAGGCGCCCAGCATTCCCGATTTTTCAAAGGCCACGCCAACGGTTTTGGTCGATCCCCTGACCGACCCGGATTGGACCACGCGAAACTGGGAACAGGAGGCCAGGACAGTCTCCGCCGCACTGCGCCAGTTTCCGCAGTTGTACAGCTCGCGCGTAACTTATCACTTGATCTATACCACCAGTTATCTGCTCAATACCGACGGCAGCAAGATTCGCGCAAATCGCAGCCTGGCGGCCATTGAAGCCAGCCTCGAAACGGAATCAGACGATGGCATGGCCCTGCACAATTTTTACGCCGTTTACCGCCACCGCCCCGACCAGTTGCCCGCGGCCGATGCCGTTCGAAAGGACCTCGAAAAGGCCGGGGAACAATTGATCACGCTGCGCGTTTCTCCTCCGGCAGCCGATTACGATGGCCCGGTGCTGTTCGAAGCGCCCGCGGCCGGCTCCTTGCTTGCGCAAATGCTGGGGCCGTCGCTTTCCGGCGCCCGCGGCCCGCTGGCGATGCAAACGGCCTTCGATCAATTGATGGACCGCCTCGGCGGGCGCAGCGAGTGGACCGGCAAACTCGGCTCACGCGTTCTGCCCGGCCCGGTATCGCTGCTGGATGATCCGACGGCAAAACAGTTTCAGGGGCGGGATTTGCTGGGGACGTACGATGTGGACCAGGAGGGCGTGAAAGCGCAGCGCGTCGAGGTCGTCAACAGCGGCCTCCTGCTGAATTTTCTGATGTCCCGCCGTCCGGGCCCCGATCTGGATCATTCCAACGGCCACGGCCGCGCCGCGTATCTCGGCGATCCGCGCCCGATGGGCAGCAATCTGTTTTTCAGCTCCCTGGATGGCATTTCTCCTGACGCGCTGAAGAAAAAATTCATGGATGAGTGCAAGCAGAACGGCAACAAATGGTGCCTGATCGTGCGTGCCATGGATAATCCGGTCCTCGGCGTGCGCGAGCAGGAAGATCTTTCCGACATCGTCATGGGCGCGGCTTCGGGCGCAGCCACGGGCGACCGGCTGCCTTTGCTGGTGTACCGCGTGGACGTGGCGGACGGCAGGGAGTCCTTGATTCGCGGCGCGCGCCTCACCGGGCTTACGCTTCGCGCCGTGCGCAATATCGCCGCGATTGGAAACGACCAGACTGCATTCGATTTCATGCAGAGCCAGCAGGCGGGTTTTGCCGGGACGGCGCTGGCCGCTTTCGGCTCGGCGGATTCCGGAGTGCCGTCCACGGTGATCGCGCCATCGCTGCTGCTGGATGACGTGGAAGTCCACGGCGCGCGCGGCGAGCCGGAGCGTTTGCCGCTGGTCCCTCCTCCGCCGATTAACTGACCAGAAGTAGCGCAGGCTTCAGCCTGTGGGTTTTAGTGCCCAGCACGATTGACCGTGCGGGGACAAACCCCACAGGCTGAAGCCTGCGCTACAAGTTCCCGCGCCATCGTATAATCCTTTCGAGGCTTCTCTCATCACACGTTCTCCAACATCGGTCAAGCAGATGGCGGCGCTTGGGTCCATCGGCTCCGCGATCATTCTGGTGAGCCTGAAAGTGTTTCTGGCCGTCGCCACGGGCAGCCTGGGCGTGCTTTCCGAAGCGCTGCATTCCGGGCTGGACCTGATCGCAGCCATCCTGACGTGGCTTTCAGTGCGCGTATCCGACAAGCCCGCGGATTCCGGCCACACCTACGGCCACGGAAAATTTGAGAATTTCTCCGCCTTCGTTGAAACGGGACTGCTGCTCGCGACTTCCGTGTACATCATCGTGGAGGCGTTTGTGCGCCTGCTGTTCAAGCAGGTGCATTTGCAGCCCAGCGCGCTGGCCATGGTCATCCTCGGCGTGGCGATGGGCATTGATATCGTCCGCTCCAGGGCGCTGTCCCGCGTGGCGCGGGATTATCCGAGCGAAGCGCTGGAAGCCGACGCGCTTCATTTTTCGACCGATGTGTGGAGCACGCTGGTCGTCATTCTGGGCATGGGGACGGTGTGGGCCGGGCAGCACTGGGGCGTCGCCTGGCTGCAGATTGCCGACCCGCTCGCCGCGCTCGTCGTGGCGGCCATCGTGATCTGGGTGGGTTCGCGGCTGGGCAAGCGCACGCTCGACGCGCTCCTGGACGTGGCGCCCGCCGGCTTGCAGGAGCGCGTCACGAAAGAGGTGGCGGGGCTCGAAGGCGTGCTTTCCACCGAGCGCGTGCGCGTGCGGCGAGCCGGGAACAAGCACTTCGTGGACGTGACCATCAGCGTTCCGCGCTCCGCCAGCTTCGAGCAGGTGCACGCCATTTCCGACGCCGTCGAACGGCGCGTCGGCGAAATCGTGCCCGCGGACGTGATGGTGCACATGGAGCCACGCGCCGTAGCGGGAGAACATTTGTTTGACGCCATCCGCGTGATCGCCGCGCGCCTCAGCCTCGCCGTCCACGAAATTTCCGCCGACCAGCTGGAAGGCCGCCTGTTTATTGAAATGCACCTGGAGGTTGACGAGCGCTTGAGCCTGCGCGAGGCCCATCGCCGCGCCACCGAGCTGGAGGAGGAAATCCGCAAGCTTCCCGGCGTGGCTTCCTCATCGGACCGCTCCGACGCGAAAGTGAATATCCACATCGAGCCGCTCGGCACGCACATCGCTTCCGTGGATGGCCAGCGCGGAGAGATGACCGGCCTCGGCCACGCCATCGAAAATTACATCAACACGCTCCCGGTCGAATTCCACGAGCTGATGGACTGCCACGAAGTTCACGTGCGCCAGGTCGAGCACAAAATCCTGGTGTCCTGCCACTGCGCCATGGATGGAAGCCTGCCCATCACCCAAATCCACGACGTCACCGGAGCGTTGGAAGAACGATTAAAGGAACATTTCCCGCAGATCGCCCGCGTCACGATTCATCCGGAGCCTGTCGAAGAACGGTGAGGATTGTTTCAGTGCCGATTGCTGATTAATGCATCGCTACCGCTGAAGGGATGCTTCTTTGCAAGGCAGCCGTCAACCCGTCGGATTAGATAGAGGAAATCAAGAACTCGGCGACGCCAGATCCAGCAATTTGCGGATCGATTGAATATCAGGACGTATGTCGGGTGCGGAGAATCCGTTCTCTGCCCGTCTTTCCCAGTCCAAAAGTAATGACTCGACAATTTCTCTTCCGTCGGGTTCGCGAACGGCTTGCATAGGTGTCCGATTACCTAAGACAGGAATTTTTTGGTGAACCCATTCTTCGACTTGTTTTTGGAGCGATTCCCTGGCCAGCTTTCTCACCTCTGGATCGACCATGAATTCGGAGTCACGTTCGGAGTCCAGATCCGTTTTTGCGCTCATTCGCTTAGGGGATGTTTCGAGCGCATCCTCATGAGTCTGGGCAAGCGTACTTCGGTGAGTTGCTAGAGCGCCAAGCCGTTTTTTGATCTCTGCGCGAATGCGCACCGCACGTTTCGCCGAATTCACCTTGGCAGTCAGGGAGTTTGCCGAGATTCTGATGGTGCCCATTATGGTGTTGTCCCAAGTCGAGATTTTTCGATTCCCCTTCTTCAGCCACTCGAAAGTCACGGCATTAAGATTTCCCGCACGATCAAATTCGGCATCTTCGAGGAGGTCGTCTTTCGTCCGAGTCAAGGCGAGGGAAGCCAGGGCATGAAAGGCCGCTTCCGCCGACTCAATATGGAAGGTCAGGGTGTGAAATTCGAGCGGATCTCCATCTGTATTGCAAAATTGGGGCGGAGCGTAGAGTGAATCCCGGATATCCAAATAAGTCGTCCGGATATCGACCGCATAACAGATCAAATCCTCTGTGGAAAGGTCTCGTTTCTGCCGGGCTGCTCGTTTTTGCAATTTTTTCCTTAGCGCGATCACATCCGCCTTTCTGCCGGGCGGGATGCAAAGAGGCGCACAACATCCGAGAATCGCGAGCCCAGTTAGATTCCATACTTGGGCATAAACAATGTCTCCCGGCCTGAGCATGCCCGAAGCCGAACGCTCTACTACATGGCTTTCCGAGCCGATCATGACGTCCCGGAGCGTCATTCCCACACCAGGTTTGTTTTCGAGAACTTCATGAAAGCTGACCGGCTGGGTTGTGGCCTGATGGAGGAACATCCGCTCCATCTCCGTCAGCCGGGTTGCCCTTTCCAGCATGTACCATCGCAGAACCACACCGCCATTACCGAGCGCTCCCCTCCTTCTGGAGAGCGCGAGCGGATCCCAATGGAATAGAAAATACGGCATAAAAATTTGATCTTCCGTGGAACGGTCCACCGAAGCTTCAGGCAGGTCGCTCATGTTGAAGTCCTGCCATGCCTCATCAATCTGAGTTCCAAACTTGCGCGCCGCAAAACGCATCATGTCCCGGGTGAGGTCATCCGAGGCCGCGCGTTGACGTGTCCACAACCGATCCTGGGAAATGGGCTGATTCAGCAGGCAACATCTTTTGTATTTCTTACCGCTGCCACACGGGCAAAGATCGTTCCTGCCGACCTTTTTGTGACTTGGGGAATCCATATCGACGGGACATTACCGCTGAGGAAAGAAAAAGGCAAGGGGGCCACCGAAAGGCCAAATCATTGGAAAGGGACGGGGCGGATATCTCTCCGGAAACCCCGCAGACGGGACGTCAGGCCCGCCCGCGGTGTCGTGCAAAACAGATGGGCACTTAAAATCCGGGGGCGCCAGAAGCGGAGGCGCGAGCTTCGGTTGACGCGGCGCTCGGTTGCACGCCGAAGCGGAGGCGCTCGACCCAGGCTTGCGCTACGGACATTACTCCGGTGTAGAGGAAGCCCCAGACGAAGAGGAACAGGAACGGGGCGGTGGCGTAATTTTCATTTTGAATGGAATACACGATCGTCGAAACGAAGTAGAGGCCCAGCGCGATTTCCAGATAGGGCATCCAGCCGGAGCGGTTGCGATAGAGTTTTTTCTTCCAGGTGCCGGCCTGGCCTTCGATCTTGAATTTTGGGGTGCGCACAAAGGCGGTTTTTATGCCGAGGAGCGCTTCGATCACGGCCTTGGCGTTGCGCACGGACAGGCCGATGCCGACGGCCATCACGAAGGGCATGTACAGGATCGAGCGCTTCCATGTTTTCGGGTACAGGACGCGCTGCGACGTCAGATAAAAACCGGAAATCGAGCAGCTCGACGCGATGAACAGCGGCAAATCGATGAACAGCATCTGGAACCAGCCCTGATAGAAACGCACGATCATCGCGGGCAGAAGCAGCGTCGAGAGAACCACCATGAAGGGATAGCTGATGTTGGCGGTGAGATGGAAGACGGCTTCCGCCTTGATATGCGTGGGTTCGTCCGAGCGCAGCATGCGCGGCAATATTTTTATGGCCGTCTGCATCAGGCCCTTGGCCCAGCGCGCCTGCTGCGCCTTGAACGCGTTCATTTCCACGGGCAGCTCGGAGGCGCATTCGATGTCCGGCAGGTACAGAAATTTCCATCCGAGGAGCTGCGCGCGGTAGGAGAGGTCAGTGTCCTCGGTGAGCGTGTCGTGCTGCCAGCCGCCGGCTTCGTCGATCGTGCGGCGGCGCCACACACCCGCCGTGCCGTTGAAGTTGAAGAAGCTGCCGCTGCGCGAGCGCGCGCCGTGCTCCATTACGAAGTGCCCGTCGAGCAGGATCGTTTCGACTTCGGTCAGCGCGGAATAATGCCGGTTCAGATAGGTCCAGCGTCCCTGCGCCATGCCGATTTTAGGGTCGGTGAAATACGGCATCGTGCGGCGCAGAAAATCCGGCGAGGGCTGGAAATCGGCGTCGAAGATGGCGACGAATTCTCCCGTCGCGGACTTGAGCCCCTCGGCGAGCGCGCCGGCCTTGTAACCGGTGCGGTCGGTGCGATGCAGATAGTGAATTGACAGGCCGAGCGCCTGGTAGCGCTCGACGCAGGCGCGCGCGACTTGCTGCGTTTCGTCGGTGGAATCGTCGAGCACCTGAAATTCCAGCAGTTCGCGCGGATAATCGAAGCGCGCCACGGAGTCCACCAGGCGTTCGATCACGTAGCGTTCGTTGTAGATCGGAAGCTGTACGGTAACCCTGGGCCACTCGGTGACTGCGGGCGGCGGGCCGGGGACGTTCTGGCGATTCTTGAAATACGCGTATACCAGGTAGTAGCGGTGCATCCCGTAGGCGGCCAGGATCACCAGCACTACGAAATACGGAATCATGATGGCCAGGTCAAACGCGTTGAGCTGGTACAGACCGCGGAACGGATTGCGGCTCGGGTCGGTGAACCTGGTCCAATAATTGGAGAACGGGCTTTGAGCCGCCGCTGCCAGCAAATTGATTGTAGGTTGCGCGAAAATCAAAACGGACAGCCCCCCTTGGAAATAAACAGTCTTCGAAAAACAACACTCCGAAGCCAGTGCGCCCACAGGAACGGACCCGCGGCTTGCGCCGCTGCGCGATCCGGGCTGGTACGTCATGCCTGTGCCGGAAATCCCCACGATGTACCCGCCACTCGCTCATTTGGTGCTTCGCGCGACGTGGCGCATGTTGCCGGACCCGGTTGGTTTCAAGCCGGCGTTTCTGCTCGCCAATCTCGGCGTCGCGGCGCTGCTGGCCGGGTGGATCCGTTCGACTGGGGGACGGAACTACCAGGTAGCGATACACGCCTGGAATCCGCTCGTAGGGGTCGAATTCGCTTCCAGCGGCCACAACGATGCGCTCGCCATCGCCGGTGTCGTCGCTACGCTGTTGATTATAAGACGTGATCCGGCAATGTCAACGCTTACACGGACTGCCGTGGCGGTGGCCAAGGCCTGGCCTGCCGTGCATCTGCCGATGGCGATTTTTCGGGCGTGCTGCCCTGGGAAATTGAAGATCGCTTCACAGCAACGTGATGAATTCTTCGGTTGTCATTCCTGCCTGGCGAAGGATGGCGCGGAGTGTTCCACGATCAAGCGTTTTATGATTGGGGACCACAACTTGCGCGAACGGTTCGTCGCGCCGAAGGATCATATGACTTCCATTCTGACGCTTGAATTGAAATCCGCTTTTCAAAAGTGCGGGAACGCACTGGCGACCAGAACCTGCGGCAGACTTGTCATACAGCCATGACAATAGTTTCAAAGCGTTCTTCCGGGACCGGAAGCCCGTCTTGCTGCAAGGCCGCGATGTAACCATCGATTGCTTCGCGGATATTCGATACAGCTTTGGCTTTGTCTCCTCCTTGGCTTACACAACCCGGAAGGCTGGGGCACTCCACGACCCAAAAACCGTCTTCACCGGGATAGAGGATTAATTGCCGTATAGTCCCTCCACAACTTCCTTCCATTCAATTTTACACTAAAGACTAAAAATTGATGGAAAGTGTGACGTCGGGGCGAGGGCCGGGCGGCGGAGGCATCTTCGAGCGGTCGACCGGCCTGTACAGCGTGTCGCGTTCGACGGGGACGCGGCCGGCTTCGCGGATCAGGCGTTCGAGTTCCGCGCGCGGGGTGAACTCGGCGGTTTTGGCGCCAGCGTCGTGGTAGATCTTTTCTTCGACGACGGTGCCGTCGAGGTCGTCCGCGCCGAAGCGCAGCGCGATTTGCGCGATGCTCGGCGTGAGCATCACCCAATAGGCCTTGATGTGGTCGAAGTTGTCGAGCAGCAGGCGCGAAATCGCGATGGATTTCAGGTCGTGGTAGCCGGTGGGCGGCGGCAGGTGCGCGAGGCCGGTGTTGGCGGGGTGAAACGCCAGCGGAATGAACGCCGAGAAGCCGTGCGTCTCATCCTGCAATTCGCGCAGCAGCAACATGTGCTCGACGCGTTCCTCTTCGCTCTCCACGTGGCCGTAGAGCATGGTGGCGTTCGAGCGCAGGCCGATTTCGTGCGCCGTACGCGCGATGTTGAGCCACTGGCGGCCGCTTACTTTGTGGTCGCAAATAATTTTTCGCACGCGCGGGTTGAAAATTTCCGCGCCGCCGCCGGGTAGCGAGTCCACGCCCGCTTCCTTGAGCGCGACCAGCGTGTCGCGAATCGAAAGCTTCGAGATGCGCGAGAAGTAGCCCACCTCGACCATCGTGAAGGCCTTGAGGTGCACCGTCGGGCAGCGCTTTTTCAGGCCGCGCATCAAGTCCAGAAAATATTCAAAGGGCAAATCGGGATGCAGGCCGCCGACCATGTGGAATTCCGTGGCGCCTTCGCGCATCCCTTGTTCCGCGCGCTGGTAGATTTCCTCGAGCGCGAACGTGTATGCGCCGGGCGCGTTGGGGTCGCGGCCGAAGGCGCACAGCTTGCAGTGCGCGACGCAGACGTTCGTGGGGTTGATGTGGCGATTCACATTGAAGAAGCAGGTGTTGCCGTGGCGCTTCTCGCGCACGTAGTTGGCGAGCCAGCCGGTGGCCAGCAGGTCGGGTGAACGGTATAGCGTGATGCCGTCTTCGGCGCTCAGGCGCTCGCCTGCGAAGATTTTCTCCGCGATGGGCTTCAGTTGTGCGTCGTTGATGTGGAGGTCGCTCATGTCTTCATGTAGCGCAGACTTCAGTCTGTGGCTATTGAATTGGGGCCGAAACCCCACAGGCTGAAGCCTGCGCTACTTAAAATCACGGATGCGCTACGGCCACGGCCGCGCCCCAGAACAGCAGGAACAAGAGACTAATATAACCGTTCACGGTAAAAAACGCAGCATTCATCCGGGTCAAATCATTCGGCGAAACGAGCGAGTGCTCGTAGGCGAGGAGCGCGGCGACCACCACGATTCCGGCCCACGCGGGCCAGGGCAGATGGAAACTCCATGCCAGCCAGGCCAGCAGCGCGATCATCAGAATGTGCATGGCGCGCGCGATGGCCAGCGACTTGGCCACGCCGAAACGTTTGGGCACGGAAAAAAGATTCACTGATTTGTCATACTCCAGATCCTGGCAGGCGTAAAGGACGTCGAAGCCGCCGACCCACAGCGTCACCGCCGTGCAGAGAATCAGCATGCGCGCATCGAGTGAACCGGCGATGGCGATCCACGCCGCTGCGGGCGACATTCCCAGGCAAAATCCCAGCACCAGATGCGACCACGACGTGAAGCGTTTCGTGTAGGAATACAAAAACAGGACGGCGAGCGCGACCGGCGAAAGTTTGAATGCCAGCGAATTCAATTGCCACGCCGCGATCACCAGCAGAGCCGCAGCCGCAGCAGCGAATGTCCACGCGAAGCTGACGGTCAGCGCGCCGGTGGCCAGGGCGCGTGTGCGGGTGCGCGGATTTTCGCGGTCGTAGCGCAAGTCGATGATCCGGTTCATGGTCATGGCCGCGGAGCGCGCCCCGACCATGGCGACGACGATCCAAGCTAGCTGCCGCCACGATGGCCAGCCCGGCGTCGCGCCCGCGATCAGCGCGTAGCGCGCGGCGAGCAAGGCTCCTGTCAGCGCAAAGGGTAGCGCGAACACGGAGTGCTCGAACTTGATCATCTCGAGGATCGTGCGGATGCGGGTCGGGCTCACTTCGGATCTCCCAATTTCCTGTATGGCATGCTTCATAGTCTGCGGAAATACATTTTGTCATTCCGAGGCGCGCTGCGCGCCGAGGAATCTCTCTGTTCCTGCGTTTAAACCACAGAGAGATTCCTCACTCCGCTCGGAATGACAAAATATATTACTTTTTCCGCAGGGTGTTCAGCCGGTCTGCTTTTTGATCTTCGTGTAGCGGGCAGAAGTCAAAAGAAGACAGGCTGAAGCCCGTCCTACTCAAACGCTTCGCGGGCTTTGCCTTTTGCCTGCCCTTCCCAGCGGTACATTTCGTCCTGCGGCAAACCCATTTGCGCGAGCACGCGGTAGACGTATTGCGCGACGAGATCGTCGATCGTTTTCGGCTGGTGATAAAACGACGGAATCGCCGGCATGATCACGGCGCCCGCCTGCTGCGCGCGCAGCATGTTTTCGAGATGAATCCGGCTGAACGGCGTGTCGCGCACGCACAGCACGAGGCGCCGGCCTTCTTTGAGGCAAACGTCGGCGGCGCGCGCGATCAAGTCGTCGCTCGTCCCCGCGGCGATCGTCGCGAGCGTGCCCATCGAGCACGGGATCACCACCATCGCATCCACCGAATAGCTGCCCGAGGCAATCGATGCGCCCACATCTTTGTTCGGCAGCACTTCCGTTTTGGCCGCGCGCCCGCCGACGAGCAGAGACGGCAGCTTTTTTGCGTCGGTCGTGGCGATGTTCAATTCGTGGGCCAGGAGACGCGCGCCCGTGTCCGTGACCACCAGGTGGATCCGCGCCACGCGCGCATCGGCTTCGAGCATCCGCAGTGCTGCCTGCGCCAGGACCGCCCCCGAAGCTCCGGTGACACCTACAACGATCGTCTTGTGTTCCGCCTGGTTCATAGTTTGCACGGGAAGTTTCAGTCTAGACACCCGCTCGCACCAAAGTCAAGAAATCGAGAGTGGCTGTCCTACAAAATCCTCGAATTGAATTACCGTTAACTGGCGGCCCCAATTTGGCCCAAATGATGCAAGAGATGTCTCAAATAGTCGTCGGCGAGAAACCGCAACGTCACGGGCTTGTCCTCGCCGATTCGGCATTTCGCTTCGAGCTTGTCTGCGGGCAGGTGCGCGATCACGTGAGCGAGATAGAGATTGTAATTCGTCCACAGCGTGACCAGGAGAGGCCAGGGCACGCTTTGAACTTCTTGCACACGCACGCAGCCGTCCTGGTCGTAGTGCGGAAATTCAAGAGAGCCCTGCAGCGATGCCCGGACAAATCGCTGGTGATTGTTGGAAGCGGAGTCGATCAGGTGTCCGAGGACTTGTTTGCGGGACCAGCCGCCTTTCAAGGCCGGCGTGGCGCTCTCCGCTTCGGAAACATGTCGAAGTTTTCCCTCTGCCGACTGGATTGCTCTCACTAATTTTTCGCTCAACTCTTTCATTGGTCCTCCCCATAATTTTCCAGGATCCAGCCTGGGTCTGGGGGGCTGCGAAAAAAACTCACAACTTTGTCATTCCGAGGCGCGCTGCGCGCCGAGGAATCTCTCTTTTCATGAGTATAAACCAAAGAGAGATTCCTCACTTCGTTCGGAATGACAAAATGGACTGCTTTTTCTGCACGCTTTCAGGCCGCAAAAGCACCTTCATTACGCCCGGTTGCTGCGCGTAACGGATCGCTTGCGCCGCATCCTTCAAGGGAAAGACGCGTGAAATCAATGCGCGCGGGTCCACTCTCTGTGAGCGCAGAAGCGCAAGCGCGCGCGGAAAAGGGCCGCAGCGCGAACCGATGACGGTCAACTCCTTCACGACGATCGGCCAGGTTTCGACATCGGCGGCGCCGTGAAATGTGGATTTCAGGACCAGTGTTCCACGTGGAACAGTGATGCGCTGTGCCAGGGCCAGGCCCGAGGGTGAGCCCGTCGCTTCAACGGCGAGTGAAAATTGGTTCGAACGTTTCGCGTGGGGAGAGGTGACCTTTACCGTCGCGATGCCCGCAATGCGCGCAAGGCGCAGCTTGCTCGCGTGCTTGCCGATCATGACGACACGCAAGCCTGCCGCGCGCAGCACGCGTGCGACGAGTTGCGCGAGCTTGCCGTCGCCGATCACGGCCGCTTCCTGGTGCTCGCGAATGTCTATCTGTTCCAGAATTTCGCACGCTGCGGCCAGCGGCTCGGTGAAGACGGCGGCCTCATCGGGAATGCCTGCGGGCACGCGATGCAGGTTCACGACGGGCAGCGCGAGGTATTCGGCGAACGCGCCGTCGTGTCCGAGGATTCCCAGCACGCGCCGCCGCGCGCAGTGCGTCGGAATTCCGCGGCGGCAATAGCTGCACTGTTTGCGGAAACCCAGTCCCGCGCACGCCAAATTAATTTCGCCGACGACGCGGCGGCCGATCCAGCTGCGATCCTTCGCGCTCGCGACGCGGACGACATCGCCCACAAATTCGTGGCCCAACGTGCCGTGGAAATTGTGGTAGCCGCGCAGAATTTCGATGTCCGTGTTGCAGATTCCGGCGAGGCGCACGCGCACGAGAGCCCAGCCCGGCTTCAGTCGGGGCAGCGGCCTTTGAACGACCCTGACTCGATTTCGATGTGTGACGGCCGCCAGCATGGGCGAGCATTTGAGCACAGGCAGAAGAGGCGGGCAAGGCAGGCTTGGGTGGCGCACGCTTCAGCTTGCGGGGGTTGGTACCGGCAATAACCAAACCCCGCAAGCTGAAGCATGCGCCACTCAAAAGCGAAGGGCACGGCGAACCGTGCCCTTTGTGGAATTCAGGATCGGACAACCCGCCTAGCTGCAGCCCGACGTGCCGCCGCAATTTTCGCATTTGTAGCAGGCGCCGTTGGGGGTCATGAGCATGCCGCACTCGGAGCAGGTGGGCGCGCCGTCGAACATGGGGCGCGATTCACTGCGAGCGTTCATCGCCAGCGATCCCGCGCCTGCCGGAGAGGGATCGTCGTCGGCGATCGGGATCATCGAGGGGGGCACGGCGGGCGTGGCCGTCACAGTGGCAACCGGCAAGGTTGTGTCGCCGTTGTGCGTGAGATAGTCGGGAGAAATGAAACGGCCGCCGAGCCAGCGCGCGATGTAGTCCAGCACGGATTTGGCGTACGGGATGGCCGGATGGCCGGTGTAGCCGGCGGGCTCGAAACGCGTGTTGATGAATTTGTCGACCAGGGCCTTGAGCGGCACGCCGTATTGCAAACCGATGGAAACGGAAAGCGCAAAGCCGTCCATGAAGCCGGAGAGCGTCGAGCCTTCCTTGGCCATCTTGATGAAAATTTCGCCGGGCTCGCCTGTCTCGTACATGCCGACGGTGATGTAGCCTTCATGGCCGCCGATGGAAAATTTGTGCGTGATCGAAGAGCGCTCGCTCGGCAGCTTGCGGCGATGCGCGCGGATGAAGAGCTCGCGTTGTTCGGCGACGCCTGAGGAGGTCTCCGCCGGCTTGGCTGCAGCGGCGGCAGGCTGAGTCTGCTGCGCGGTGTCCTTCTTATCGCCCGCGGCGGAAAGCGGCTGCGAGCCTTTGGAGTTGTCGCGATAAATCGCCACGGCCTTCACGCCCAGCTTCCAGGACTCGATGTACGCCTGCATGATGTCTTCGATCGTGGAATCCTCGGGCATGTTGATGGTCTTGCTGATGGCGCCGGAGAGAAAGGGCTGGGCCGCCGCCATCATTTTCAAGTGGCCCCGCCAGGCGATGGAGCGCCCGCCCGGGGCGGCGAGGGAACAATCGAAAATCGGCAAGTGCTCGGGTTTGAAGCCGGGCGCGCCCTCGATCCTGCCGTTGCGGTCCACGTAGGAAACGATCTGCGAAGTTTCCTCGGGCGAGTAGCCGAGCTTCATGAGCGCGGCCGGGACGGTGTTATTTACTATTTTAATAACTCCGCCGCCGACCAGCTTCTTGTATTTCACGAGGGCCAGGTCGGGCTCGATGCCGGTCGTGTCGCAGTCCATCATGAAGCCGATGGTGCCGGTGGGCGCGAGCACGGTGACCTGCGAATTCTTGTAGCCGAATTTTTCGCCGAGCGCCAGGGCCTGGTCCCAGGAATATTGCGCGGCGCCGAGCAGCGAGGGCTGCACGTTTTCGGGCTTGATGGGCCGCAGCGAATCGCGGTGCATGCGAATGACGTCGAGCATCGGCTCGCGATTAGCGGCATACCCGGCGAACGGTCCCAGGCGCTCGGCAATGCGCGCGGACTGCGCGTAGGCTTCTCCGCACATGAGCGCGGTAACCGCGCCGGCCATGTCGCGCCCGCCGTCGGAGTCATACGGCAGCGCCATGGACATCAGGAGCGCGCCCAGATTGGCGTAACCGAGGCCCAGCGGGCGGAACCGGTGCGAATTCTCGGCGATCCTCGGCGTCGGGTAGCTGGCGTTGTCCACCAGAATTTCCTGTGCCGTGATGGTGATGTCCACGGCGCGGCGGAAGGCTTCGACATCGAAAGATCCGTTGGCGTTTAGGTATTTCATCAGGTTGAGCGAGGCGAGGTTGCACGCCGTGTCGTCCAGGAACATGTATTCCGAGCAGGGATTCGAGGCGTTGATACGCGCGGTGGTTTTGCTCGTGTGCCAGCGGTTCACCGTGGTGTCGTACTGCATGCCGGGATCGCCGCACTGCCAGGCGGATTCGGCCATGCGGTGCAGCAATTCGCGCGCGCTGAATTTTTCGAAGGGATTGCCGTCATTGACGTTGCGCGTCCACCAGTCGCGATCGTCCTCGACCGCCTGCATGAATTCATCGGTGACCCGGACGGAGTGGTTGGCATTCTGGAAAAAGATCGAGGAGTAGGCTTCGCCGTCAATGGCCGGGTCGTAGCCCTGCTCGATGAGGACGCGCGCCTTGCGCTCCTCTTTCATCTTCGAGTCAATGAACTCGACAATGTCCGGATGATCCACGTTCAGGATCACCATCTTCGCGGCGCGGCGCGTCTTGCCGCCGGATTTGATGACGCCGGCGAAGGCGTCAAAGCCTTTCATGAAGCTTACGGGTCCGGAGGCGATTCCGCCGCCGGAGAGCGTTTCGCGGCTGCCGCGCAGCGTGGAAAAATTCGTGCCCGTGCCCGAACCCCACTTGAACAGCATGCCCTCGGTCTTGGCCAGGTTCATGATCGATTCCATGTCGTCCTGGACCGAGTTGATGAAGCAGGCCGAGCACTGCGGCTTGGCCTGGACGCCGACGTTGAACCAGACCGGAGAATTGAAAGCCATCTTCTGCTCGACGAGCAGGTGCGTCAGTTCGTCGCGGAAGGCGTCGCGCGCGGGAGCGTTTGCGAAGTAGCCGCCCTTCTCACCCCAGCCGACAATCGCGTTCACCACGCGGCCGATGAGCTGGCGGACCGAATTTTCGCGCTCGGGCGTGTTGAGCTTGCCGTGAAAATATTTCGATGCGACGATGTTGGTCGCAGTCTGCGACCAGCCCTTGGGCACTTCCACATCTTCCTGGCGGAAAATCGCTTTGCCCTTTTCGTTGGTGATGAGCGCCACGCGGCGCTCCCACTCCACCGCGTCAAACGGCGGGGTGCGGCCGTCCGTGAAATACCGCTCGAATTCGAGCCCCGTGCGAACCTGAACATCCGCAGGCGTGGCCGTGCCCACCCGCAATGCCGTCTTGTCGTTCAAAGCCATTTTCGTATGTGACATCATCGCCTCCGCGCAGGTAGGCTCCCCCGCGCAGAGGGAACCCTTATATTTTACTCCCGAAATGCGTGGCTGGGAGCACGCAGTTCCCTGATTCTCAGCAGGTCACTGCTCAATTCAAATTTTTAAGGCCGGGAATTCACGAGCATTTCTCTACGGGCTCAAAAGTTCACTTGCCGCATTCCGCGTAAAAGTGGAGTCCGCTGCCGAAAAATGAAAAAGCCTCCCTGTGCGCATCGCCCCGGCCGCTTGGGGCTTTGGCGTTGCGCGATCCCTCACCGGCCGCGCTGGGAGCGGCGGCCACGGGGAGTGAAAGAGAGCCTCCTCGATGTCTCCATGAATCCCGACAGGTTGCGTCAATCGACCTTGCGTTGCTCCCGGGGGTGAATGGGCCGCTCGCTTGTCGAATCACGATCCCTGAATCCGAGGGCGCAATGTAATCAAGAGAGAAAAATCTGTCAAGGGGGAAATGCATGCGGAAGCACAAAATCTTGTTGCCGCGTGCTCAAACTATCTATCCCTAGTGGTACGGTTCCTCGGAGACACTAACCGGAAAAACCCTGGCGCACCGGAAATCTCTCATCGCTCCCTCTGGAACTGTAACACACCGTCCCTGTGGAAAGTAAAGCAATGGCATTTTCAAAATCGCGCCACGATGAAAAGTCCTGCGCCGATTGCTACCGCGTCTTCCAGACAAGCGATCACGAAGTCCGGAACTTTCAGCGCTTTTACCAGCCGCGTGCGAACCTGGTAGCCGCCAAACGCTCCGGCAACGCCACCGGCCGCACCGAGTACCGCGCCGATGGCAATGGATTGCGCGCCCGCCACCGCGACGGCCGCGCCGCACAGCGCGCCGAGGACGATGCGAGCGATTAGACCCGGCGGCGCGGTCCGGCTAGGAGTGGAAGGAAGCTGATCGGCAATCAACTCGACGAGCGCCAGCAGAGTGAAGACCGCAATGGCGGCGGTCGAATCCATGAAACGGAGAATAGTCTGGTCGAGATGGATCCAGCCCAGATGCGCGGCCCAGGCCACGACGGCCGGGGCGGTGAGAGAACGCAAGCCCGAAACGACGCCAATCAGAAATGCCAGAAGCAGAACGAGAGCGGGGGCCATGGTCATCTCCTCTGAATGCGGAATCGCAACCGCGACGTGGTTCAAACCAATCGCGTCTCGATATCAATTTCCGATGTAAGGGTTCGATGGACCGGGCATTTGTTGGCAATCTCCAGCAGCTTGGATCGCTGTTCGTCGGTCAGCTTCCCGACAAAGTGAATGTCGCGTTCGATTCGATCGAGCATTCCCTCTCTGGTTTCGCAGTCGGCGCAATCGGCGGCGTGGATCTTGGAGTGCCGCAGATGGACGGTTACCTCGTCGAGCGGCCAAGCTTTGCGGCGGGCATACATCGCCACGGTCATCGAAGTACATGCGCCCAATGATGCCAGCAGCAGATCGTAGGGAGACAGCCCGGTATCCGTGCCGCCCGCGGACGCCGGCTCATCGGCAACCATTCGGTGCCGGCCCGCGTGAATTTCCTGCGCGAATCCGGCGGCGCTGCCTCGGACAACCACGCTTCGTGCGTCTACTTTTTCCATGGTCCTCACCGCGTTAAATGTTCAGGCCTGAATTCTTCTTCACGCCGACGCCTGCTGGCTGCGTTGCAGGAACGCGAGCAGCTCCGCATTGATCTGGTCCTTGTGAGTGGAGCAGATGCCGTGCGGCGCGCCCGGAATGATTTTCAGCGTGGCGCCCTTGACCAGCTTCGCGGAAAGCATCGCCGAGTCAGAGATGGGCACGATCTGGTCGTCGTCTCCATGAAGAATGAGCGTCGGAACGTCGATTTTCTTGAGGTCTTCGGTGAAATCCGTTTCAGAGAAAGCCTTGATGCAGTCATAGGCCGCTTTTAATCCGCACAGCATCCCCTGAAGCCAGAAGGAATTGCGCAAGCCTTGCGAGACTTTTGCGCCGTCGCGGTTGGCGCCATAGAAGGGCACGCTCAAATCCTTGAAAAATTGGGAGCGATCGGAGTGCACCGCGGCGCGAATCTGGTCGAACGTCTCCATCGGCAAGCCGCCGGGATTCGCCTGCGTTTTGAGCATCAGCGGCGGCACTGCGCCGATCAGCACAGCTTTGGCGACGCGCTTCGTGCCATGGCGGCCGATGTAGCGGGCGACTTCGCCGCCACCGGTCGAATGGCCGACATGGATGGCGTTGCGCAAGTCGAGCGCTTCGACGAGCGCGGCGAGGTCGTCGGCATAGGTGTTCATCTCATTGCCCCTCCAGGGCTGGCTGGAGCGGCCATGGCCGCGACGGTCATGCGCGATGCAGCGGTATCCGTGGTCAGCCAGAAACAGCAGCTGATCTTCCCAGGCGTCCGCGCTCAGCGGCCAGCCGTGACTGAAAACTACGGGCTGCCCCGCGCCCCAATCCTTAAAATAAATCTGCGTGCCATCTTTGACCGTGATCGTCGGCATGGAATGTCCTTTTTTCCGGATTAACTTTTGCAGCGTGTAACGCAAATTGGGCCGGGGGAAATATCGTGCACGATTTCAGCTCGATTGCAGATCTCCAGCCGGGCGCGTAGCATTGCGATCTTGAATGGATCCGCCGCCGAAATCAATCCTTGGCGGTCGCGGAACCGGCGGCGATGAAACCGATGCTCAGCCGATTGCCGGTGGGCGTCGACTGGTATTCGAGCGCGTCGGCAAACCGGCGCAACAGGCGGATGCCCTGGCCACCCACACCAGTGTCATCGAGCGCATTCAACGCCGGCAACTCCGGCGCCTCCACGGGGTTGAAGGGGGGCGCCTCATCCTCGACGGAAAATATATAGTAATCTTTTCGGGGGCTGGCGAAGCGGACGGCGATGGAATGGCCCGCTTGGCCAGAGTATCCGTGCCGGATGATGTTCGAGAGGACTTCTTCCAGGCAAAGATTCATGGCGAACTGCGTGTTCGCCGGAATTGCGTGCCGCGAAGCCAGGCGCTCGATCCACGGGAAAATCTGCGCCAATTCGGACATCCGGCTTCGCAATTCCAGACGCTCTCTGGTCGTGTCCATGCCGTTCCCAGTCATAACGCGTGCTGGTCCTTCCGGCAATCCATACGGGGGTTATTGTAGCGCGGCGATGGCGTTTTGAAGTTCGTGATGGATGGGGATCATGGCGTCCACGCCGCTGGTCTTCAAAACTTTTTCGACCATTTCGTTCGGGCCAAAAAGCACGATCTTGCCCCCGCGGCCCTTGATGGCGCGCGCCGGAGCGACCAGGGCGCGCAGTCCCATCGATCCGAGGAATGAAACTTTCTGCAGGTCGACGAGCACAGCCGTCTTTGTGCCCGCAATCACGTTCATGCGCATATCCACGGCTGCCGCGCCCTCGATGTCCAGGCGCCCTTCCAGAATGACCCTGGTGATTCCGCCGTTGAGCTCTTCTGTAGAGATTGGCATTTCTTCACCCCCTACCCTGATTCGCTAAAACCGCGAAAATGCCCGTAGAATTTCTCCAGCGAATCGCGAAAATGGATGTGCAGGGCAAACCCCATCTTACTCCAGCGATTGTTACAGGATCGTTACAGCGCCAACTCCCCTTCCTCCAGCGGCAGGATGAGTTGCGTGCCCGGAAAGTGTGGGAATTTAAACACACAATTGGAAGTGCGTGAAGCGCTTGGAGGAAAAAAGTGCGCGGCGGCTCATCGGTATATGGGCCGCCGCGCGATTGAGGAATCACGGACCGGGCGAGAGTTTATCTCGGCGCGGTCTTTTCGTTGTGCTTCTCGTTGTAGATCTGGCGGCTGGCGTTATTCTGACGCTGATTGATGTTCTTTTTTTCCTGCGGCGTGAGTTTTCCGCCGTTTGCCGCGCGATCCGCGGCGATGTGCTTGTTGATGTTCTGCTCGTGATTTTCGGCCTTGGCGGCTTCCGAGGGAGACATCTGCCCGCTGGCCACGCCGTTGGCAATCCGCTGCTGCTGCAAATTGCGCCGCGCGCCAACCTCATTGTTGCCGTAGGTTGTCGTATTGGCGTTGTGCTTGTCGTTGTAGATCGACTTGCTGAGGTTATTCTGCTGCTGGTTGACTTGCCCGCGTTCCTGGGGCGTCAGCCTGCCGCCATTTGCGGCGCGGTCGTTGTGAATCTCCTTGTTGAGGCCGGCTTCGCGGTTCTCCAGGTTCTTGGTTTCGCCGGCCGTCAGTTGGCCCGAGGAGATGCCATTGGCGATGCGGCCCTGCTGGTTGAAGCGTCGCCCATTGACGGAGTCCATGGCCACATTGCCGGGCCGGCCGTGATTGACAGATGCCAATTGATTGTTATCCGAGCGGGCCGCCTGTTCATGGGAAAGCTGGTTGGCCGTCGGCTGGAAATGATTTTCGTGTTCGTACGATTGTTCCGCTGCTGTGGGGGTGGCCCTTGCTCCGCCCTCGCCGTTGAAGCTGTAGTGATTGTTGTTGATAGTCGTGTTGTTAACGACGGTGCGGTCGATATAGGTGTTGTGCACTATGGTCGTGTTCACGTTCATGACCGCCGTGTTATAGGCGAAGCGCCCGCCGGCCCAGCGCCCTCCCCAGAATCCGACGCCGCCATATCCATATCCGTAATTAATCCCGCCATAGAATCCGACGTGCGGTCCCCAGTAACCGGCATGCCAGCCATACAAGCCGCCCGCGAAGCCCCAGTAGCCCGGCGTCCAAAACACGCCTACGCGCGGCGGCGCGACCCACACGCCCGGAACCCAGTAGTATCCCTCACCCCGCCAGCCCCAATAGCCGGGAGTCCACATATACCCTTCCACCGGGCAAGGCGGCTGCGCGTAGACCGGCAACGCCGGCGGCCCAATGGCCACCGAGATGGCTACTTGGGCGAACGATGCAGCAGGAACCAGGCACAGCACGAAAAGGAAAAGGAGAATTTTGGGTGTCAGAACCTTTCGCATAAATAGCCCCTCCTTGGGCATTCCTGACCTGTGAATCACCATGGAATCAAATTTCGTTGACCGGGATCCTTCGTACCTCTGAGAATTCGAGCGCAGCCCTGATTCCGTTGGCCCACAAAACTGCCAGTGGGGCTGAGCTGAACCCAGGTCCGGTGTCATTCATCTTATTCAACACGGCTCGCGGGAAAATGTCTCTCAGGGAAGCCCCCGGGGTGCCCTGAGGGTCAATAGGTGCTCTTATATGCTCCTTTGAGCAGGGAGGCAAGGGCAAGGTGGCCGGGCTTGGGCTGCAGAACCGCTGATTGCAACGGATGGTATACTAGCCGACTCATATGGCGAAACTGACACAGGATGGCGCCACAAGCATCTCGCCCGAGGTGCTGGCGGGGTACGAGCCGGTCATCGGTCTCGAAGTCCACGTCCAGTTGAAGACCTTGACCAAAGCCTTCTGCGCTTGTTCCACGCGCTTCGGCGATCCGCCGAATTCGAACACTTGCCCGGTCTGCCTGGGTTTGCCGGGGGCGCTGCCTATGCTGAACAAGCGGGCGGTGGAACTGGGCATCCGTGCGGCGCTGGCGCTGCATCTGCAAGTGCAGGAATTCTCGCGCTTCGCGCGAAAAAATTATTTTTATCCGGACTTGCCCAAAGGCTACCAGATTTCCATGTACGAACTGCCGCTGGCCACGAACGGTTACCTGGAGATCGAGCACGACGGCCAGGTCAAGCGCATCGGCATCACGCGCCTGCACCTCGAGGATGACGCGGCGAAAAATCTGCACGAAGGATTTTCGGATTCAGCGGAAAAAAGCTACGTGGACTACAACCGCGGCGGCACGCCCCTGGCGGAAATTGTTTCCGAGCCGGACCTGCGCTCGCCGACCGAGGCTCATGCGTATCTGACCGCGCTCAAGGAAGTGATGCTGTACACCGAAGTGAGCGACGTCAACATGGAAGAAGGTTCGCTGCGCTGCGACGCCAACATCAGCGTGCGGCGGCGCGGCGCGGAAAGATTGGGCACCAAGGCCGAAGTGAAAAATCTGAATTCCTTCCGCTACCTGCAGCGCGCGCTCGAATATGAAATCGAGCGGCAAATCGGCGTGCTCGAATCCGGCGGAAAGATCGTGCAGGAGACGCGCCTCTGGAATGTGGCGGGTGGACGTACCGAGCCCATGCGATCGAAGGAATTCGCGCACGACTACCGTTATTTTCCGGAGCCGGACCTCTTGCCCGTGCGCGTCAGTGCCGCATGGCGCGACGAAATCGCGCGTGCGATGCCCGAACTGCCGGACGCGAAACGCAAACGGTTTTTGCGGGAGTATGGAATCACTCCCTATGACGCCGGGGTGCTGGCGTCCACGCGGGAACTTGCGGATTATTTTGAAGCTGCGGCACGCGCGGGCGCGCCGGGCAAGTCGGCGTCCAGCTGGATTCAGGTCGAGCTGCTGCGCCTCTTGAAAGACACGGGGAAAGAAATTTCGGAAAGCCCCGTGCCGGCCACGGAACTCGCGGCCTTGATTGCCAGGGTCGAGAGCGGCGAAATCAACGCGGCCACGGGCAAGAAAGTTTTCGCGCGCATGTTTGAGACGGGCAAATCCGCTGCGGAAATCATCGCCGCGGAAGGATTCGCGCAAGTGAGCGACACGGGCGAGATCGAGCGCTGGTGCCGCGAAGTGATTGAGAAAAACCCGGACAACGTGGCCAAGTATCGCGCGGGCAACGAGGGCGTGTTCAAATTTTTCGTCGGCCAGGTGATGCGCTCCTCGCGTGGGCAGGCCAACCCGCAAACGGTGAATCACACGCTCAAGCGTCTGCTTGCGTGATGCATTGATTAGCCCAGGCGATCTTGCCTGTGCGGTTTTTGCGATCGTCATTGGTTGGGTCGCCTGTGCATGCGGTTTACAAATTCGCACAGGCAAGAATGCCTGCGCTACTCGAGAGCAGATGCTGGAAGGAGTATTTCCATGATGAAGGAAGGCGATCCGGCTCCGGAGTTCCGGCTTCCCGCGGACGACGGGCGCGAGATTTCGCTGAAGGACTTGCGCGGCAAGCACGTTGCGCTCTATTTTTACCCCAAGGCCAGCACGCCCGGCTGCACGACGGAAGCCATCGAATTTCGCGAATTGAAGCGCGAATTCGACAGGCTCAACACCATCATCCTCGGCTGCAGCGCGGATTCGGTCGCGTCGCAGGCGAAATTCAAGCTCAAGCAGAAGCTGAATTTCCCGCTGCTCAGCGATCCGGACTTTACGGTGATCGAAGCGTATGACGCGCGCCGCATGAAGAGTTTTCTGGGGAAATCCTACCTGGGGATCGTGCGCAGCACGGTCCTGATCGGCCCCGACGGCAAGGTGGAGAAAATCTGGTCCACTGCCAAATCCAAAGGCCACGCCGCCGAGGTAGTGGAAGCCCTGAAATCGCTGCAATAAAAGTAGCGCAGGCTTCAGCCTGTGGGGGTTGATCTTTGCAAGGACGAACCCCCACAGGCTGAAGCCTGCGCTACGAAACCCGTCACAACGTCGTGTGAAATGCGCCTTCGCGTTCTTCGATCAGAAGATTGTCAATCAGACGAGTGGCGCCGATGCGCACGGCCAGCAACGCAAGACAAGCGCCGCGCACGCGCGTCACGGATTCGAGCGTTTCCGCGTCAACCAGTTCCACATATTCGGGCTCGGCGAGCGGTTCCGTTCTGAGCATTTCGCGCATCGCGGCCCTGAGCCGCAGCGCGTCGCGCTCTCCGCGTGAAATGGAGGCGCGCGCCCCGTCCAGCGCGCGGAACAGAATTGTGGCGGCGCGCCGTTCCCCGGGTTTCAGGTAGGCGTTGCGCGACGACATCGCCAATCCGTCCGGCTCGCGCACGATCGGGCCGACCACAATTTCCGAGTCCAGGTGCAAATCCCGCGCCATCTGCCGGATGATTCGCGCCTGCTGCGCGTCCTTGCGGCCGAAAAAAGCCTTCCGCGGTTGAACGATTTCGAGCAGCTTGAGCACCACCGTGGCGACGCCGCGGAAATGCCCGGGCCGCACTTTCCCTTCCAGGCGCTCGGAGAGTCCCTCGACATTTACCCAGGTGCGAAATCCTGGTGGATAAATTTCCGAAGCCTCGGGTGCAAACAAATAATCTACGCCCGCGTCCTCGAGTTTTTTGCTGTCCGCCTCGAGCGTGCGCGGATATTTCTGGAAATCTTCGCCGGGGCCAAACTGCGCGGGATTCACGAAGATGGAAGCGATCACCGGCTGGCATTCGGCGAGAGCCGCGCGGACGAGCGACATGTGGCCGGCGTGCAGCGCGCCCATGGTGGGCACGAAGCCGGTCATGCGCCCTTCGGCGCGCGTCTGCCGCGCCACTTGCTTCATCCATTCGATGGTGTGGATGGTTTCCAAGGGGGTTTAGTGGCACATGCTTTAGCTTGTGGGGGTTTGGTCCTTGCAAGGACTACACCCCGCAAGCTAAAGCGTGCGCCACTTCAATCACGCGCGCGCTGCCGCCGCTTGCTCGCGGTAGTACATGATCAGATCCGTCGAGACCGGCTTCACCCCCAGCTGGCGCAACAACGTGACCACTTGCCCACGATGATAGGTGGCGTGATTGCTGACCTGATGCAGACTCTGCCACAGCGGATTGGAGAATTCATCGCCTGCAAAACTCTTGTAGCGGATGACTCGATCCAAATCCTGCTGCCCAAGCTTTGAGACGTAGTCGATATAGTACTGATCCATTTCTTCCAGCTTGGCCCGAACGGAGGCGAGATCGGGATACCCGCCTCCAGATACAAGCGAGGAAGGAGAACGCCCCTGGAAACGCTCGTTCCACACCCATTCGGCGCCGTACAGATGCACGACCGTGTCGCGCACGGAACTGAAACTGGAGCCGAGATTGCGCGTGAATTGTTCGTTGGAGAGCGCGGCGCAGGCATCGAGCAAGCGGCAATGGGCCCAGGCGTTGTATTGGAACAGGAAACGTAGCAGGTCAGACGTAACCATAAGTATCCTCCGCACCGAATTCTAGTACATGATTTTGAATTGCGTGCTTATTTGCGCTGTGCAATCAGCGCGGCGGACTGCTCCGCGCGCGCGTGGTACGACTCTTCGTCGGAAGGAAAAGTTCCCTGCCGCACATCGCGGCAATAATCCGCGGCCGCGCGGGAAATAATCTCTCCCACATCGGCATAGCGCCGCGCGAATTTCGGTTGGTGGCCGAAGCTCAACCCGACCAGATCGTGGATCACCAGGACCTGGCCGTCGCAATCCGGTCCCGCGCCGATCCCGATGGTGGGAATTTTCAACTTGGCCGTGATGCGCGCCGCCAGCTCCCGTGGAATCGATTCGAGCACGATGGAAAACGCCCCCGCGGCTTCCACGGCGCGAGCGTCACGCATCAACTGCTCGCCCGCTTCTTCGGTCTTGCCCTGCACGCGGAATCCTCCGAAGGCGTTCACCGATTGCGGCGTCAGGCCGATATGCCCCATCACGGGAATCTCCGCGTCCACGAATCGCGCGATCAGCTCCATGCGCCGCTCGCCGCCCTCCACCTTGACGGCCTCCGCGCCCGCTTCCTTCACAAAGCGAATGGCATGGCGCACAGCCTCCGCCGGGTCGTCGTGATAGCTGCCGTACGGCATATCCGCCACCAGCAGGGCGCGCCGCGTGCCGCGCCGCGCCGCGCGTGTGCATTGCAGCATTTCTTCAAGCGTGACGGGCAAAGTGCTTTCGTAACCAAGCACCACCATGCCCAGGGAATCGCCGACAAGCAAAATATCCACGCCCGCTTCGTCGAGAAGCCGCGCCGTGGGATAGTCGTACGCCGTGAGACACGTAATTTTTGCCGGGGAAGAATTTTGTGAGGAAACCGCAGACTTGCGTTCGAGAATGCTTGGCACGGTAATCTTACCGTTGCCTGCAGAAGGAGCAACGCTCATGACCGCCTCCGGTGCCGCTCCCTGAATTCGGGATGCAGCCCATCAACGTGAATTCTAGCAGAAAAGGCGCAAGCAAGCCAGTAACTGGCCGCGAATCGCGGGACAGTTCTCCTGAACCGGCTTGCCACAAGCGATTTCGACAAGTCGCCTTGTTCCTCCTCCCAAACACCGTGGTACGCTATAGCGAAATAGAAACGGAAAATTCTCCATCCCTTGAGTCCAGAGGGAGTGGATGCGTCCGCGAATTTTGCGGAGGAAATAAGGAGGCTCACGAAATGATGAACACACCCAGAATCCTCAAGCAGCCGGTCAAATTCGTCCGTGGCGCAGTGTTCCTCGCGGTTCTGCTGCTAAGCCTGCCCATCGTGTGGGCACAGTACCCATTGCAGTATCCTTCCAGTTCACAGGTCACCAAGGACGGCACGGCGATTTTAATCGAGGATTACGCGAACCCTCCGCTGTCGAGCCAGATGGGAGATCATCCCTACCCGCCGCCTATTGATTACAAGGGAATGCTCGCGCGCGTGAACACGCTGCGCTCGGAGCCGGCCAACGCGCCGCTGGCTTCCACACGGTTTTTTGTCGCCGACATGAACGGCAATCTTTATACCCTGGACAAAGTCACGAAGAAATTCGCTCCTTACATCACTTTTCCAGAAATCTTTCCCAAGTACGCCACGGAGCGTTTCGGTTCCGGAGTGTCCGCCATCGTCTTTGATCCGAATTACGCGAAAAACGGAAAATTCTATACCGTTCACGTGGAGGATCCCGCCAAGCCCGGCTCGGCCCAGCCGACCAACGCGCACATGCCGGGCTTGAAACTGGATGGTTATGCGATGACTTCGGTAGTGAATCCCCCGGCAGGCGACGACCAGAACGAATCGGTCCTCATCGAATGGACGGACAACAACATTAAAAATTCCACGTTCGAGGGGACGGCGCGCGAGATTCTGCGCGTAGGTTTCAACAGCATGATCCATCCCATGGGCGATATTCTTTTCGATCCGCTGGCCAAGCCCGGCAGCGCGGATTACGGCAATCTTTACGTTTCCATGGGCGACGGCGGCTCGGGCGAAACTCCGGGGCCCACGCAAACGACGCCCCAGCTCCTGAGCGCTCTGCAGGGAAAAATCCTGAGGATCACGCCGGACCTGGCGTTGCGCCCGAACGACAAGCTCAGCGCGAACGGCCGCTACCGCATTCCCACTACCGGGCCCGAGGCGAATCCATTCGTTTCCACTCCCGGCGCGAGGAGCGAAATTTTCGCTTACGGTTTCCGCAATCCGCACCGCATGGATTGGGACGCCGCAACCAATACCCTGCTGGTGAACGACATCGGTCTGCATTCCTGGGAAGAGGTGGACATCGTCGCCAAGGGCGGCAATTACGGTTATTCCCAGCGCGAAGGCGACGAGGTGCTGATCGTTCCCGGGGGAGGCAAGACCGGCACGCAATTGGACCCGCGAGTTTCGTTCCCCTCATCCGATCTCCTCACTGTGGAAGGACTCGAGAAACCGGTCGCGCCCATTTATCCCGTCGCCGTGTACAGCCACGAAGAGGGCGACTCGATCGGCAGCGGTTTTGTATATCGCGGCAAGAAAATGCCGCAGATGGTCGGAAAATATATTTTCACGGACATGACTACAGGGCGCCTGTTCTACACCGATCTCGCGGAAATGATTGCCGCCAGGGGAGAGCGCGGCAAACAGGCCGCGATCCACGAAATCCAGTTGATGTACAAAAGCCCGTACGATGCCGCTGAAAAAACTGCGGTCAAGCGCAGGATGTACGACATCGTTGCCGACGCCTTCGCTCATAAAGACGGCGTCGTCGACCCGGCCACTCATCAAGGCGTCCTGCCCGGAGCGGCGAATGCAACCGGTGGCTGGCGTGGAAAATCTTTTGTCACGGCCAAGCCGGATCCCTACGGAGTCCCGTATGGAGGAGGACGCGCGGATGTGCGCCTTTCGATGGGCGGCGATGGTGAAATTTACGCCCTGAGCAAGACCGACGGCATGATTCGCATCCTTGCAGCTGTGGTCAGTCCACCCCCGGCGGCTTCCAAGCAGGTAGCCGCCCGATAGGATTATTAAGGGCTCGAGCAAGATTCTCTGTGGCCCTCTGTGTTAAAAACTATCCGCTCGAAAGTCAAAGGCTTTAACACAGAGGACACAGAGGGGCGCAGAGAAGGCCCGAACTGCCCATCTTCTTTCATTGCTTCACTATACGGTTGTTGCCAAGCCCCGATGTTCGGCTCCTCCCCGTGTCCAAACCGTAAGCTGTAACTGATTCCCGAAACGGTCCTGAAATACCCAACAACGCATCTTCAAGCTCCCTTAAACTTACAGAAGAAAATCTGTCGGAAATTGATCTTTTCCGGGTCCCTGAATGGAGATCCTTTCATGCTGATCCCTCTTCGCCATGAAAACATGCAAGGGCGCCGGTGGCCTGTGGTTACGTTCGGAATTATTGCCCTCAATGTCATCGTCTTTCTCGGAACACACTGGACCATGGATCGGCAGGGACCGGAATTGGGCCAGGTCAAGCTTCATTTGTTGCTGCTCGCGGCCATGCATCCCGAACTGAAAATCCCGGAAAAAGCACAGGAATTTGTCGTCTCCATCCAGACCAAAAATGCCGCCATGTGGAAGGAAGCGAAAAATCCGAATCGGGACGTGTTGGATGCCTGGGACGCCCGGCATCGCTTGCAGGAAGACCCGGAAGAGTTGCAGCAGGAAATGGATTCTCTCGGCGAAAGCTACGCGCAACTGAACTCCAATTCTATCCTGACGAAATACGCTTACATCCCCGCGCACCCCACGCTGCTGAGCCTGATCACCGCGAATTTCCTGCATGGCGGCTGGCTGCACATTATCGGCAATATGTGGTTTCTGTGGCTTGCGGGAGCGGTCCTGGAGGACACCTGGGGGAGGGTGATTTATCCGGCGTTTTACTTAATCGCCGGCGTGCTCGCGTTGCAGGTGCATGCCATGGCAAACCCGGGAAGCTTCACGCCTACGATCGGCGCTTCCGGAGCCATCGCCGGGCTGATGGGCGCGTTCCTGGTGCGATTTCCCACGACAAAAATCGAGATGGGCTATTTGTTTTTTTACCGCTTCTACCGCTTCAAAATGGCTGCGTACTGGCTGCTGCCGGTGTGGTTGCTGACGGAAGTTTTCTATGGCTCGGTGTTTGGCCAGTATTCCGGCACCGCGCACTGGGCTCACGTCGGCGGCTTCGTGTTTGGGGCATTGATTGCTGTCGGCGTCCGGAAAACGGGCCTCGAGCAGATCGCGGAAAAGGGGATCCAGGAAAAGATTTCCTGGGTCAGCCACCCGTTGCTCGCGCAAGCCAGCGAGCACATGGAAAAAGGGGAGCTCGACCCGGCCGCCGCAAGCTTGCAGAAATTGCTGTTGGAAAAGCCGGACTCGATCGACGCGCACCGGATGCTTCAGCGCATCCACTGGGAGAAAAACGACCTCCCCGCGCATCGCGACGCTCTCGCGAAAATTTTAAGTTTGGAAATCAAGGCCAACGACCACGATGGCGCGCTGCAAACGTACCAGGATTTCAGAAAAGCCGGCGGAGAAAAACTCCCCGCCTCTCTGTGGCTTGAGTTCTGCCGGCTGCTGGAAACGCAGCCGGATGTCTCGCGCGCCGCGGACGAATACCTTGAACTGGCGCAAGCGTACCCCGCTGAAAAGCAGGCGCTGCTCGGGCAAATGGCCGCGGGACGCATTTATCTGAAGCGCCTGAATCGCCCCGAGGATGCGTTGCATTGGTACGAAGCCGCTCAAACTTCCTCAATCCCGCACGCGGATTGGCAAGCCACCATCGACCGCGGCATCGCCGAGGCCAAGAAAATAATGCAGCCGCAGGCATCTCCGGTTAGCCCAATCTCTTGAAACTTTGTTAGAACCTGGGAACGTCAATCTCCCGATTGGCGGCTTTGGCCGCGCCAATCGGGAGATTGACGTTCCCAGGCGACACGGCGATGAGATTCTTCGCCCCCTCCGAAGTGCGACTCCATTTTGATATCATCGCCCTAAGTTAGGTCACAACAATCACCGGGTTTGCATGTGATGTCGCTCGGGCGTAAAGTACCGGGGACGATTTGGATCGAGCAGGCCGGTGCTAAACAGGAATCAATGCCCCGCCTTTTCCGATTCAATCCGATTCCCTGATCCATAATTCTTGCGGGCCCCACGACCCGGCCGGGCCGGATCGTTCAGCGGGAAAAGAGAGGAGCTCCACTCGGTCTCGAGGAGGCATTGATGTCCATCTATCAAAAATATTGCATTTACCTTTTTCTCGCAGTGCTGGGGGGTGCGGCGCTCTTTTTGTTCGGACCGGCCCGAGCCGCCGACCTCAATCCCGCCGCGCTCAAAATGCAACTGCCGGATCAGATCAAGTGGGACGATGATCTGAAAAGAGGCGAAAGCACGGCTCTTTTGGCGGGCAATCCGGAAATGCCCGGACTGTACGTCCAACTCGTGAAATGGCATGCCCATCACATGAGCCATCCGCACTTCCATCCCAACGACCGGTTCATCTACGTGATTTCGGGGACGTGGTGGGTGGGAACGGGCACCAAGTTCGATCCCGACAGCACCGTGCCGCTGCCGCCGGGAAGCTTCGTAAAACATTTCGGCAAACAGGTTCACTACGACGGCGCCAAGGACGAAGACACGGTTCTGGAAATTGTCGGCGAGGGCCCGGCGACGCCCACTCCCGCGGAAGTGAAATAAATTTCCGCCGCCGCGGGGCTTTTAGTAGCGCAGGCTTCAGCCTGTGGGTTTTAGTCCTTGCAAGAACGAACCCCCACAGGCTGAAACCTGCGCTACTGAACAGCACTCCAGCAACGGCTCAGGACTCAACCTCAATGGCCTGGTTTAAGCGCGAAAAAAAACGAATCGAACAGTCCACGCCGCCCGACGCTCGCCGTGTGAAGACCGAAGGGCTGTGGACCAAGTGCGAAAAGTGCCGCGCCATTGTCTGGAAAAAAGATCTGGACGCCAACTGGCGCATCTGCCCGAAATGCCAGCACCATTTTCGGCTGAGCGCAACCGAGCGCCTGGAATTGCTCCTCGATTCGCGCTGGGTGGAACACGATGCCACGCTCGCTTCGAGCGACCCGCTGAAATTTACGGACACCAAGCCCTACGCCGCGCGCCTGAAAGAAGCGCGCCGCAAACTGGGCAAGGCCGATGCCATCATCACAGCCGAAGGTTTGCTCGGCGGGCGGCCAGTGATTTGTTGTTCCATGGAATTTGCATTTATCGGCGGCTCGATGGGCGCAGTCGTCGGCGAAAAAGTTACGCGCGCAGTGGAAATGTGCGTCGCCAAAAAGTTGCCGCTGGTGATCATTTCCTCTTCCGGCGGCGCGCGCATGATGGAGGGCACGATCAGCCTGATGCAGCTGGCAAAAGTTTCCGCCGCGCTCGCGCGCCTCGATGAAGTCCGACTGCCGTTCATTTCCGTTTTGACCGACCCCACTACGGGCGGCGTCACCGCGAGCTACGCCATGCTGGGCGACATCAACATTGCCGAGCCCGGCGCGCTGATCGGCTTCGCCGGGCCGCGCGTGATCGAGCAGACCATGCGGCAGAAGCTTCCCAAGGGATTTCAAACGTCCGAGTTTCTTCTGGAACATGGATTTCTCGACGCCGTGGTCCATCGCAAAGACCTGAAGGCCTACATCTCCTCGGCCCTCGATTTTTTCCTGGCGTAAACTGGATGCCTCGCGGCGGAAGCGGATCAAATCTGGATTTCATTTCAATGTTCTTTGGTGGCGCTGGTTTGGTGGCGCCGGCGTCCCGCCGGCGTTCCTGCGCCGCGACGGAACTACAAAAATCGCCGGCGGGACGCCGGCGCCACGAAACTCGCTCGAACCATGATGAGATTGCAGGTCTAGCCGCATGACCTACCAAGAATCAGTCCAGTACCTCTTCAGCCTGGGGCGCGAACTCGCCTCTCCGCGGCAGGCCAGCGCCACAAAATTCGATTTGAAAAATATCACCATTCTTTGCGAACACCTCGGGCAGCCGCAGCGCGAGTTTCAGTCGGTGCATGTCGCCGGCACGAATGGCAAAGGCTCCACATCGGCGATGCTCGATTCGATTTTGCGCGCAGCGGGCCTGCGCACCGGCCTGTACACGTCGCCGCACCTCGAGCGCATCAACGAACGCATTCGCCTGGATGGCAAGGAAATTTCCGACCAGGAATTCGCCGCCGCGTTCACGCGCGTCCGCGATGCCATCGAGGAATTGCTCGCCGCTGGACGCCTCGCCGCGCACCCCACTTTTTTCGAGTGCGTCACGGCAATTGCCTTCGTGTATTTCGCCGGCGCGCGCGCGGAGTTTGCCGTCTGTGAAACGGGCATGGGCGGGCGGCTCGACGCGACCAACATTCTCCTGCCGGAAGTCGCGGTCATCACGCAGATTGATTTCGACCACGAAAATTATTTGGGCCACTCGATCGAGGAAATCGCCGCGGAAAAAGCGGGAATCATCAAGCCGGGCGCCCGCGTGGTCAGCGCCGCCGAGCACCTCATCGCCCGCGTGGTGATCCGCCGCCGCTGCGCGGAGCAATCCGCGTTTCTTGTGGAAATCGAAAACGCATTTTTCCTGGAAGACGTGACCGCCCACGACGGCGCCTTTTCGTTCACCGCGATTTCCTATGACTCCGGCGTGCGCATTCCCATCGCTCTGCGCCTCGCCGGCCGGTTTCAGGTTCGCAATGCGCTCACTGCGCTCGCCGCATCGCGATTGCTGGCCGAGCGCGGCGCACCCCTCGACGACGAAGCCATCACGCGCGGCTTCGCGGCGGCCACCTGGCCCGGCCGCCTCGAACGCATCAGTGAACGCCCCGAGATTTACGTCGACGGCACACACAATCCCGCCGGCGCACGCGAAATCGTCGTCTTCTGGGAACAGTTCCTCGCCGGCCGGAATATTTTTTTGATCTACGGAGCCATGCGCGACAAAGCCGTGGACGAAATTGCCGGCCTCCTCTTCCCCCGCGCCTCCGCCGTGATTTTTACGGCGCCCACGCAGCCTCGCGCCATCTCCGCTCCGTTACTCGCGGAAATGACCGCCCATCATGCGCGGAGCGCGGAAGTCGTGCCCGACCCCGCGCAAGCCTTGGCGCGCGCCCTGGAACTTGCGTCTCCCGAGGATGTTATCTTCATCACCGGTTCGCTCTACTTGGTCGGAGAGTTGCGCCGCGAATGGAATTCCCGCAAAGGCGGCCGGCCAGTTTCTTCCTAGAAGAGGCGAAATTCCCTGCCGGGAAATTGGTGGCGGGCCAGCCTTCGGTAAATAAGAGGAAAGTCCAGGGCATACGGCCTCAGCTTGGAGAGCTGTCCTCTTTTGTACATCTTGTTCGACCCCGTTCTGGTCTAATTGGCACGGAATAACAGCGACGCAGCGAGTTGCGAACTCCGTCTTCGGGCCAATGAAGTTTCACACCAAGAAAACCAGGCACCCTTGTGCCGTCCAGGATTGACATGAGTGGGAAAAACTTTAGAGCCGTACGGGCAGGCGAACGGACCGGCGTTGACGGAAAGTCGGTGATGAACAAAGTACTTTTGGCCACGCCCGATAACGAATACGAGTTGATGCGTCCTTACTTGAAATATATCGACCTGCCGGATCATCTCAGCCTTCATGAGCCGACGCAAAAAATCGAGTTCGTCTACTTCCCGAACCGAGGAATGGTTTCTCAAGTTGTAGTGACCAAAGACGGGCGAACCGTGGAAGTGGGAGTAGTGGGCAGCGAAGGCTACGTCGGGGGAGGATTGGCAGCCGGCCTGAGCAGAAGTTCAGTGCGCGAAATAATCCAGATTGCCGGTGACGGCTTCCGAATGATGGGGAATGCGCTGGAACTCATTTTACGGTCGGCTCCGAAGTTTCAAGTGATATTGAACAGGCAAGCGGGCCTTCAAGGAATGCAAGTCGCGCAGACGGCCGCGTGCAATCGGCTGCACGATATACAACAGCGTCTCTCAAGGTGGCTGTTGATGACTCAAGATCGGGTGGATTCCGGAATGCTTCCGATCACCCACGATTTCATCGCGACCATGATGGGCACCGACCGATCGACTGTGAGCCTGGCGGCGTCGATGCTGCAAAAAAAGGGAATCATAGAATACGTGCGTGGCGCAGTGAGGATCGTGAACCGCAGAAAACTCGAAAGATCCGCCTGTGAGTGCTACGGCGTCATTCAACAGCTTGAGGATGACCTCGGATTGAGATAGCGATTCTTGCCAGTGTGGGATGCCCGACAGACAACCATCTCTCTCCATCGTTAATGTTTATGCCGCCTGTGTTCATTTGTGATTTGGTGTGTTCAAAAATCGGCGGTTTGGACGGAACATTTCCCAGGGCAATCAGAAGCCCGGTTTTCGTTGTCGCAGTGGCGCTCGAAAAAGATAACCTAAACAAATCAAGAGGCGCGCGAAGGAGGTCATGCAGCGCAAACTAGTATGGATAGAAGGACAGCGATTTCAAGGCTGGGGTTGCTCCGAATGCGCATGGCTGTTTAATCCCTCGGGAGCACCCATCGGCAATTCGCTCGAGGAAATGGAGGAGAACTTCGTCCGACGACGCGATAAAGAATTTGCAGGCCATACTTGCGCGGAACATCCCAGAGCAAAGGACACAAGAACAAAAGACGTTAAATAATCCGGCCTGCTCTTTTGCTCGTAAGTCGCGCGGCCCGATAAGAGGCCGGCTCTTTTCCCAAGCCATCAATCTCCCTATGCCCTTGGCCTTCAGCCATCAAACTCGTTCCTACCCACCGAGTGTCAGTGAGAAGTTCCCCCCGTAAGTCTCGCAAAGCGGCAAACCGAGGCTGCGAGTGGCCTCGTTCCCGATGAGCGATCGATCGGAAACTGGCCCACCGGCGGCAATCAAATCGTGTGCGGATCGGCCTAAACTCTGCTAAACTGTTCCCTTTGTTTAACATTGTAAGAATGGGTGAGGAGTTGTCATGGCTATGAGATGCAAGATTTGCGGCAAGGGGCCGTCGTTCGGGAACGTGATCAGTCACGCCAACAATACCCGCCGCCGCCGCTGGAATCCAAATCTGCAACGTGTTCGCGCCGTGGTCGATGGCGCGCGCATGCACATTCGTGTCTGCACTTCCTGCATTCGGTCCGGCCGGGTCACCAAAGCAGCCTAGCCGGAGCTATTCCGCGTCGGAACCTTTAAAGGAGACAGCGTTGAGGATACGTGGGCAGATAGGGTTTGTGCTGGCCGCGGCCCTGGCAGTTGTGTCCGGATGCAAGAAGCAGGTGGTGCCCGACGCCGGCGTTTGGGGAGTGGTGGACGGCGCTCCGATCACCAGCGCCGAAGTGGACAAATATTACCGCACGCAATTGAATCCCGACGCGCCGCAGCCTTCGCAGGACGAAGCCCTGTCGCTCAAGCTGAATGTGCTGGACGAGTTGATCAACAATCACATTCTCCTGGAGAAAGCGAAAACACTGGGCCTTCAGGCGGCCGACGGCGAAGTCGAGGACAAGTTCACGGAATTCAAAAGCCCCTACACCGAGGAAGAATTCCAGCGGCAGCTTAAAGGGCGGAACTACACGGTCGACGATTTGAAAAACGACATCCGCCAGCAGCTCTCCATTCAAAAAGTGATTAATCACGAAGTGGTGGCCAAGATAGCGGTCACCGACCAGGATGTTCAGGATTTTTACAACCAGAACCGCGCGCAATTTAACGTGACCGAGCCGCAATACCGCATCGCGCAGATCGTGGTCACTCCGCATAAGGATCCGGGCTTGCGGAATCGCAAGAACGACGACGCCACGACCGATGCCGAAGCCCGGCGCAAGGCCGCGGCCCTCGAACAGCAGCTCAGCACCGGCGCGGATTTCTCGCAAGTTGCCATGGACTACTCGGAAGACCCGGCCTCCTCCGGCTCCGGGGGCGACCTCGGCTACGTGCCGGAATCCTCGCTTTCGCAGAGCGATCCCGCTTTAAAAAAAGCGGTGATGTCGCTCAAGCCGGGGCAAATCAGCGGCGTGATTGTCCTGCGGGACTCCTACCGTATTTTAAAGCTGGTGAGCAAGGAAGCGCCCGGGCAGCGGGATCTCAACGATCCGGCCGTGCAGCAGTCGATTCGCGACAACATCCACAACCGCAAGGAACAGTTGCTGCGCGCCGCTTACCTGGCCATCGCGCGCAATGACGCAAAAATCACGAACTACCTGGCCCGGCAAGTGGTGGAATCGGCGGGCAAACTGCCGGTGGTCGTCACGCCCAAGGCCGCCGGCGATCCTGCGCCTTCGACGGGAAAATAACTTGTCTACTACGGGAATTTAGTAGCGCCGGCCTCAGTCTGTGGGTTTTGTCCTTGCAAGCACCAAACCCCACAGGCTGAAGCCTGCGCTACTAAAAAACTACTCCGCTACGTCACAACCGCCAGAACCTCTCCCGCATTGACCGTTTGTCCTTCCCAGGCCAGCTTTTCGACGGTGCCTGACTTTGGCGAACGAATTTCATTCTGCATTTTCATCGCTTCGATGACCAGCAGGCCCTGCCCGGCAGTGACTTGCTGGCCCGCCGCGACCAGTACGCGAACGATTTTTCCGGGCATGGGCGCGACGAGTTGCTGGCGCCCTTCGAGTTCGATCCCCGCGCCGCGCGCGCGCCGCCAGGAGCGAGGATCGATGACTTCCACTTGGAATTCGTGCCCGTTCGCGCGCGCCAGCAAACCGACGGGGGTTTCCTCGATTGTGATTTCGAGTGATCTGCCGCTGAGAAGAATCGAATACACGCCATGCGAAATCCGGAAGGCGTCGGCTTCCACCAGGCGCCCGTCCACGGTGAACGCCGCGCGCAGTGCTCCGTTCGTTTGCAGAGCGAACTCAACGCCGCGCCGCGCGCCTTTGATTATGATTTCATATTTCATGGTCATGTTCCGCCGCGATATTTCAGCGGGCCGTCATTCACTGCGATCGACTTGCTCGAGACGCGCTTCGCGCTTCCAGTGCGATTCCACTCCTGCAGCGGCTCCGTTCCCGGGCGCCGCGTTCTTTGCTCCAAGGGAGTACAGCATCGCCGCGAGAATCACCGCATCTTCGGCAACCACGTCGCGCTCCTGCGTTTCCATCGCAGCCAGGAGACGAGGGAGCCGTTCATCGAGCCAGCGGGTGGAGATTTCCGCACGGTGAAATTCCGGATCACGCAGAATGCCCAGAAGAAGTCCCGAGTTGGTCTTAATTCCAGTGACCGAGTGTTCTTCCAGGGCTCGCCGCAGGCGGGCGATTGCCTCGGCCCGATCCTCGCCCCAGGAAATCAGTTTGCCGAGCATGGGATCGTATTCGGTCGAGACGGTAAAACCTTCGTACACGCCGTCATCCAGCCGGATTCCTGGGCCCGAGGGCGCGCGCCGCAAAAGAATCGTCCCGGGCGAGGGGAAAAATTGATTGTGAGGATCTTCCGCGTAAAGGCGGCATTCGATCGCGTGGCCTGAAAGCTTGACATCCTTCTGCGAAAAGGGAAGCGGCTCGCCGGCGGCAACCCGAATCTGCAGCTTTACCAGATCGAACCCGGTGACCATTTCGGTGACCGGATGTTCTACCTGCAGGCGTGTATTCACTTCCAGAAAATAAAAATTGCGATCGGCGTCGACAAGGAACTCCACTGTGCCGGCGTTCGCGTAGCCCGCTTCCTGGGCGAGCCGCACGGCGGCTTGCCCCATCGCGCCGCGCAATTCCGCTGTCATGACGGGAGAAGGAGATTCCTCGATAACTTTTTGATGGCGCCGCTGCACGGAACATTCGCGCTCGCCAAGATGCACGAGGTGGCCGTGCGCGTCGCCAAAAATTTGGATTTCAATGTGGCGCGGCCGGTCCACATACTTTTCCAGATAAAGGCGAGCGTCGCCAAAAGCGTTCCGTGCCTCCGAAGAAGCGTCGCGCCACGCGGCTGCCATCTCCGATTCCGCCGAAACCACGCGCATGCCCTTTCCGCCCCCGCCGGCAACGGCTTTCAGCAGCACGGGATAGCCAAGTCCTTGCGCGATTTTTGTCGCATCGCCCTGATTTTCGATTGGATCCTTGGTTCCCGGAACCATCGGCACGCCAGTATGGGCTGCAAGCTGGCGCGCCGCGGTTTTCGATCCCAAGCGCTCCATCGCTTCGGGCGAAGGGCCGATGAAGGTTATGCCGTTCGCCGCACATGCGCGCGCGAGTTCGGGATTTTCGGCCAGGAATCCGTACCCGGGATGCAGGGCGTCACACCCTGCGCGGCGCGCAACTTCCATCAGCTTGTCGATGCGAAGATAACTCTCGCGCGAGGGAGCCGGGCCGACTGCGTAGGCTTCATCGGACACGCGTACGTGCAGCGCAGCGCGGTCCGCATCGCTAAAAACGGCTGCCGAAGTGATGCCCATCTCGCGGCAAGCTCGCGCGATCCGCACGGCGATTTCCCCACGATTGGCAATGAGAATTTTGCGAAACATTTTTATCGAAGGCGCAGTGGCGATCAGGATTCTAACACAGCAGGAAAAAGGGCATTCGTGGCCAAGAAAGTAGCGGAGTTCCGATATTGCAGCCAACAAGTTCCCGGTTGGATTCGACGACAAGTTGGAGAGCTTCTTTCAAGTTGCGGCGGGCTTCAGCAAGAGTCCGGCCCTGGGTATTCATCCCGGGAACTTCCTCAACGGTAGCCACATACCACTTTCCGCGCTTCTCGATAATTGAAGTGAACCGTGGTTCCATGGGTGTTCTCAGTGACACCGGCTTATCACATTCAGCTTGATGCAACCTCTGTTCGCCTC